>Ga0209430_1000760_pt1 | contig 28964 bp, 31 predicted proteins | sample BarGraIncub1133A_FD_184504 | JGI IMG/M metagenome (GOLD analysis project Ga0209430, IMG submission 184504) | Arctic peat soil microbial communities from Barrow, Alaska - Barrow Graham LP Incubations 11-33A (SPAdes) (version 2) | ecosystem: Environmental > Terrestrial > Soil > Wetlands > Peat... | reverse complement strand
ACAAAATCAGCTCACAAAAGTTTCAGAAAGCGGGATAATATGGTGCGGTAAGGGTCTTGTAGTCCTCCGTGTAATATCCGTCTTCACCCAAGATGACTAACTCATTATTAATCGGGTAACACGGTTGCACTGTAAACTCCAGTAAAACCCGTTTAGGAACTCTCCCAAACTTAGGGATTATTTGCGTTTGCTGTCGCAGATAAAAACCAGCCAGACGAGCGCATCCCCTGAATTCCTCACAACTCGTAAAAGGGATAATAACACAAAGTCTGCCGGTATTGTGGAGTAATTTCCGGGCACAGATGGCCAGCTGTTCGAAAGTTAGCACATCGTTGTGGCGGGCAACTGAAAGTGCAGCATTTTTAGTTTTTAATGAGTTGACAAAGAAAGGGGGATTACTAACGATCAGATCATAAGGTTCAAATGCTAAATTGGCAAACACTTGAAAATCGGTATTGAATACCTTTAGCCGATAGTTCCATGGCGATTGAGCAAAATTAAATTCAGCTTCCTCGCATGCCAGCTCATCGATTTCAACCGCATTAATTATGGCTTCCGAACGCTGTGCAAGCATCAACGCAATGAGTCCGGTTCCGGTTCCAACATCAAGAATCCGCTGGCTATCCTTCACTGAAGTCCAGGCGCCAAGAAGAACTCCGTCGGTGCCAACCTTCATTGCAGCCTTTTGTTGTTCTATCCTGAATTGTTTGAATTCGAACCAGTTATTTCTACTCATTTATAAATTCTTTGCAATCCTTTCCGAAAAATTAAAATTTTTCAAATGCTCCCAGTCCAAAAAGCGCAAAATCGTATTTCACAGGATCAGCTGAATCAAAAATTCTTAGATTGGCAGTTAACTCTTCCACCGCCTGCCAGTCATTTTGAGTCCGCTGTAGTAATCCCAACTTCCGTGCAACGCTACCTGAATGGACATCCAATGGCATCATTAATGCAGAAACAGGAATCGAATTCCACAAGCCAAAATCGACCCCGTAATTTGAAGGTCTAACCATCCATCGCAGGAACATATTGATTCGTTTCGCAGACGAACCTTTATCCGGATTAGCAATGTGTTTTTCGGTGCGATGCTGAGGGTCAAAAGAAAGAAACCTTTCACGAAAATGGATGATGGCTGATTTGACGGTGCCATCAATGGAAAAACCATCCATAAACAGCTTCTCAAGCCCCCCATGTTCACGGTAAATTGCCGAAAGGGCCTTCATAAAATAAAAACAGTCAGTCCCATTGAAGGTTCGGTGAACAAATGATTCGTAGCGCTCCGGATCTTCAATCGCAGTTTTGGTCAGAAATTCAAAAGGTTCACCATCCATTAACTGGATCAGTTTATTGGCATTCCTGATGATGGTCGGTCGTTGTCCCCAGGCAATTGTAGCCGAAAGAAACCCTGCAATCTCAATATCTTCCTTGCGGGAAAACTGATGCGGAATTGAAATAGGATCAACCTCAATGAAATTCAAGCAATTGAACTGATTATACTTTTCTTCGAGGAAATTTTTTAATTCGTCAGGAGACATAGATAGAGGTAGTTATAAAATAATGATTAGAAAGCAAAACCAGAATACCATTAAAGCTCAACTACACCATCCCTGATATGGATCATCCGGTCAGACATTCCGGCAAAATGTTCGTCGTGCGTCACGATGATAAAGGTTTGCCCGAATTTTTCGCGAAGATCGAAAAAGAGGCGGTAAAGCTCCTCCTGATTATGAGAATCAAGATTTCCGGAAGGTTCGTCGGCCAGGATAATTGCCGGATTGTTGATCAATGCCCTGGCAACAGCAACCCGCTGCTTCTCGCCACCTGACAACTGTGAAGGGCGATGATCGAGGCGATCGGTCAGTTCAAGAATTTGTAGTAACTCCTTTGCCCTTGATTCAACCTCTTTTCGGTTTCGCCGGGCTATATATCCTGGAATACAGACGTTTTCGAATGCAGAAAATTCAGGTAATAAATGATGAAACTGAAATACAAAACCAATTTCTTTATTTCTGAAGCGGGAAAGTTCATTTTCATTTGAAGCAAAAACATCTTTCTGATTGATCCACACCTTGCCGGAATCGGGTTTGCCCAATGTTCCCAGAATTTGAAGTAAGGTGGTCTTCCCTGCCCCACTTGCTCCGACAATTGATACGATCTCTCCCTTCGACACCTGAAGCGAGATTCCTTTCAGAACCTGAAGATCACCAAAGGATTTAACAAGTAACTCGGCTTTAAGCATCTATCTGGAATAAACGTGTAAAATAGTAATTGTTAATTAATCCTTCAGTTCATCCTCAATTTTCCGCTTAACTTCGGAAGTTCCCTTTTCCATCTTTTCGGTCAACTTGTTAAAATCCTGCTTAATATCAGACGTATGATTCTCAAATTCACTTTTAAGATCGGAAGTGGCTTTATTAAATTCGCGCATTCCTTTTCCTACAGTGCGGGCAAGTCCGGGTATTGCATCAGCACCAAAGAATAGTAACGCAAAAAAAACCACAACCATTATTTCACCACCACTGAGAAAGAGTACTATATGTTCCATGTTGATTTGCTTTTTGACAAAGATACAATTTTGAACAACGAATGATCATTTTAGACCAACGATTTTCGCCCGCTTAAAGAATGAAATTAAATATTAAAAATAGCATTCGCTATTTTATTGCACTAATATTCAGCCAGCAATAGTTTTAATTGTTCGTAACAGAATACTGGTCCGCCTTTACACACGTAAACCTCACCAACATTGCAACGTCCACACTTGTCAAAACCACATTTCATGCGGTTTTCAAATGTCGTATAGATATTCTCTTCCGTAAAGCCCAGTTTCTCGGGTACAGGCAACGTAAATTTGATCATAATTGGAAGATAACAGACAATTGCGATCGTATTCTCAGCCGAAGGAACAGTTTTTCAAGAATAGTAGGAACAAAACCAACCACACCTTTCTAGTCTGGTGTTTCACCGCCCGGATCGACTGTTGTTACCAGTTTTAAATCAAGGCAGCTTCTCCATTCCGCAATTTCGTCTTTATAAACTAGGTCTTCACCAGATTTAGCACCATAAATGATGATAATAGCCTTAAATTTTTCATGGGTATCATGGGCATCCCTGATCACGAAACCCTTTGCAGTCAACGCAATACCTCCTGCTCGAAATAAAAGGTTTTTCCCTTTCCATTTGTTCAACGGAAAGGTATTTCCATAACGCCCCCTAAATCCAACTACATCACCCTTTTCAGCCAATACAGAGGTAACTTTGCCAGTCTGACGAAAGGTGCATTCGATATACCCTTTTCGTGCAGGTAACGATGCGATACAGAAGGTTGACTCTCCCACTCCCAAAGAGTATTCATCAAATTGTCATGCATTAAAACTAACCGTTTCAGCATCCTCTTCGTTTTCAAACTTAACCCGAAAAGCTTTAACGCCAGGTACTTCCAGCGTAATTTTTTCGATACGCATCAGGTAGGGAATATATATGTTCTGATTACTCATTTTTTTTATGCGCTTATAATGAATTTAAAGTATCTAAAATATTGATGTCATCTGGACAAGAAAGTGTTCAACGCACGCATCCGACACATCCGGCTAACTTCGATTTGTTTGGTATGTATAAGAATTTATGCGGGATGCGTTGACGCCAGCGGGCACCTTGTGTTTCACACGGATTATAACCGGAAGTATGCAGCGTAAACAAGCCAAAACCACAAGAATCCAACATCTTAGCCGGGTTCCTTTGTTGCCGTGTGGTTCTTGCTGAATATCGAAGCCACTACAGACAGGACAAACGCAAGCACATGAACCACCTTTCACAAAAAGATCAAGGAACAATATTCAGTCGGAATTTGATGTGATTATGTCATTAATTACATATTTCTATGAATTTTAAATAGTTAACCAGTCTTGAATACAAAGGTTTACCAAAAACATTTTCATAAAAAATGGAAACGTGATTGCTAAAATTCAACACCTCAAAGATGGTTAATTCAATTAAAAAAACATACTAATCTTATATAGCCCCATAAGCTGCAAGGCCCTTTGATAAACAAGGCGTGAAAGCACTGATAAATAGCTATAGTTGAACAATATTGGCGATTCTTTGTCTAAAATATGAAAGAACAACTTCAGCAAAGGAACAGAATGATCTTACTTTATTTAGATAGCTTCTAACCAACCGGGATTGAAGTTTTGGCCTTAAAATATCGAATAAAAAAACCCGGAACTTTCAGCTCCGGGTTCTTCTAAATTTTACTTATGCTATTTTTTGTCTTACTCTATTCTTTTTTTCTTGGTCAAAGAATCAAAAGCAATTGGTGTAGCTACGAATACCGATGAATAAGTACCGATAAAGATACCGAACAACATAGCAAAGATGAATCCCTTAATCGAGGTTCCTCCGAACATGAAGATAGCGACCAACACAATCAAAGTAGTCAGCGAAGTACTGAAGGTACGACGTAATGTACTGTTCATTGCATCATTATAGGTTTTAGTTGTATTCTGTTTCGGATGCAGGTGCAGGTACTCACGAACACGGTCAAAGACGATTACCGTATCATTGATTGAATATCCAAGTACCGTCAGGATAGCCGCAATAAACGACTGGTCAACCGAGAGCGAGAAGGACAGATAGCCATCCAGCAACGCGTAAGTACCAAGCAGAATAGTCGCATCATGCGCAAGCGACACCAAACCTCCCAGACCCATAGCCCAGTTACGGAATCTCAAGGCGATATAAATGAAGATAATCATCAAGGCAAATGTAATTGCCAAAATTGCATCTCTTTCAATATCTTTGGAGATCGTAGGTCCAACCTTTTGTGAACTCATCAGGTAAGTGGACTGATATTTTTCTTCATTCACATTAGCACCCAAAAATGGTTTTAATCCATTGTAAAGACTTGTCTCAATCTGATTATCAATAGCCTCACCTTCTTCTGCAATCCTAAAGTCTGTTGTAATACGAACCTGGTTATTGCCTCCATAGGTTTTCACTTCAGGCGCTGTGCCACCAAATTCAGGCAACAAAGCTTTAGCAACCGCCTCCACCTGAACATCTTTATCGAAACGCACCACATAAGTACGTCCACCCTTGAAGTCGATCGAATAATTCAATCCTTTAAAAGTCAATGCGAATATTGAGATAAGTATCAAAGTACCCGAGACAACATAGAAAATCTTTCGGCTCTGAATAAATGGCACTGCAGTATGACGTAACCAATCGGCAGAATAGCTTGTTACAAATGTGATTTTCTTATTCTTATCCAACCAACGTTCGAAGATCAGACGGGTAATAAATATAGAGGTGAATAGTGATGTGATGATACCAATGATCAATGTGGTAGCAAAACCTTTGATTGGTCCTGAACCAAACATATACAATACAATACCTGTAAGCAGTGTTGTTACCTGGCCATCGATAATAGCTGAGTAGGCATTACTAAAACCATCATGAATTGCAAGTCGTATCCCTTTTCCTGCCCTGACCTCTTCTTCAACACGTTCATAAATCAAAACGTTCGCATCAACAGCCATACCCATTGTGAGTACAATACCGGCAATACCCGGGAGTGTAAGTACAGCACCCAAACAAGCCAGGATACCTATCAGGAAGAATAAGTTGACAATCAAGGATACATTGGCAGCAAATCCGGCATCTTTACTGTAGAAAAAGAACATGTAAAGAAGAACCAGCATAAAGGCAGCAATAAACGAGAACATACCACTCTGAATAGATTCCTGACCGAGTGTAGGCCCTACGATTTCTTCCTGGACAATCCGTGCTGAGGCAGGCATCTTACCTGATTTCAACATGTTTGCAAGGTCTTTCGCCTCTTCAACTGAGAAGTTACCTGAAATTTCGGTACGGCCGTTTGGAATTTCGCCCTGAACGGTTGGGAAAGACTGTACATAGTTATCAAGGACAACAGCAACACTTTTGCCCACATTCTCGCGGGTCATGCGCTGCCAGATTTTAGCGCCCTCGTTATTCATATTCATATCCACCACGCTTGAAGCCTTGTTCTGACCGAAGTCCTGGCGGGCGTCAACAACAGCATCTCCGTCCAGAGGAGCTCTGCCATCGCGGTTGGTTACCTTTAAAGCAATCAATTGATAGAAATTACCATCCTTTTCGGTAGGCTGCGCAGTCCATCTGAACAACATCGTCCTTGGAAAAATAGACTTGATCTGCTGCATATTCAGGTATTCACTTACAGTAGCAGTATCTTTACTATGCGCATAACCTACTACCGGACCACGGCCAATCTGACCATCGCGTGATGTATTCGGCGATAAAACGGCGAAAAGCGGAAAGTTCTTTGCAATATCATCAGCCGTACCAGCTGCCAGCGAATCTTTACCTTGCTTTTTAATTTCTGCCAACAGGTCACTTGCCTTTGAAGAATCGGCAGCACTCACCAGCTTGGAAGAATCTTTAACACTGGAAAGACCAGCAGATGTCAATGCCTTAATCTCGCGAAGCCGTGTATTAGCTTCCAATAGAAAAGGATATACCTCACTGTTTTCGTGTGTTTCCCAGAATTCAAGATTTGCAGTTCCCTGCAATAATTTTCTAACACGTTTTGGATCCTTCACTCCCGGGAGTTCGATAAGGATACGTCCTTTGGTCTGAAGCTGCTGAATATTTGGCTGCGCAACACCAAAACGGTCAATACGTGTACGAAGAATCTCGAAAGAATTATCGACGGCTGCATTGGTTTCGGTACGGATAACCTTCAAAACATCGGCATTGGAAGAGTTGAAGTTTACTTTATCCCGTAAATCAAGCGTATTAAAGATGGCTGCAAGTTTTGCATTTGGATCAACCGTTTCGAATGCTTTGCCAAACAGGGTGACAAAATCATCCTGACTGTTTTTCTGGTTCTTAAGTGCCAGATTAATTGCGGCCTTAAAGGTAGAATCGGTACTGTTGCCCGACATGGCTCTTACAAGATCAACAACAGAAATCTCGAGGGTAACGTTCATACCCCCCTTAAGGTCAAGGCCCAGAGGAATGGCATATTCGCCCACTTCGCGGTAAGTGTATTTGCGCAAACCGAAGAAATTATAAACGGGTTGGCTCGCAATCGAGTCAAGGTAGTTTGCTTCAAGCTTTGGAGCAAGTGCCTCTATCTGCGATGTTGTTGCGCCAACATTTTTCAGTTTTGCCTGAGTAATACCATAAGCTTTTGCATCATTCTCAACCTGGTAGGTTTTAACGGTGAAATAAAGCTGGTAAATACATACTAAGGCTAACGCGATGGCTAAAAGCCGAATCAGTCCTCTATTCTGCATTGGATTAACGGTTTAATTATCTGTATTGAATTATATTAAATACTCAAAAAACTCAGGAGGCAAAGATATTTAATTTTTCCGAATTAAAAACGAATGCAAACACTATCGGCTGTTTTAAAACTAATCTTTAATAACAGCGCGAAGGCTTCAAAAAGAATAGATGGCTATGTGTCCACGGATTTGTGCGGAGTCACCGCTTCAATCCTTTTTAAGAACATATGCTTTTTAAAACGTAGTGACCGGGTGACGATTCATTAGCAGGAATAGTCATCCGGTCACTTTAAATCAAGGCAAGAGATTTTATCAGATAGACCTGAAAAATTGATAGTTAATACTTTCAAGTTCAGCCAAACTTGGATAGGCATAAAAAATAATTTCATCTTTCGAACCAACATAGAATCCGCTTTCAATCGTCCGGTAAAGGAGTGAACCGGAAAAAATGCGGTTAACGGTCTTCATTCGTTTCTCATAATCACCGCTTAAAACTTCAAGACAATCCTTCAGATGCCCGACATTTGCAAATGGCAGATAATCAACCGAACCATTCAGCGGATTGGTCGCCAGATCGCCCAATTTCAAATCGCAAAAAAACAATTTTGGTAATACAACAGGAGTTGAGCCGTCAGTAAGCCGCCTCATAAACGCGGAAGGCAATAAATTGCTTGCAATTAAAGGGTTAACAGGGCATAACTCCTGGTAAAGATGCATTCTGCCTTCGGTTTCCTTTGATGCATCATAAGGTGTTTTTTTCAACTCAAGTGTATGACCATTATCAGTTGTAAGGTATAAACTCTTGAGCGCTGACAATGGGATCAACTCCAGTACCTTGTAAACCGAAAGATAAACCGAGTTTTTCGGGCTGCCGTCAGGTTTGGCAACACATCGCCGTTTCAGGCTATTCATATCGATCAAACTTTCAATCTTAGCAAGGTCGACCTCAAAGAAGATTGCCTGACTTTTATTCATCTTCTTTGTGCCTGTCGAGAAGTACAATCCGAACTCGATAGGTGGAAGCATGGAAGCAATCAATGCTTCAGGGGTAGTGGATAAATAAATGTACATTTTCTTAAGGTTTTAAGTGATTAAACAATTCTGCGATTAATAAAACCAATGTTTGGAAAAGCTGGAATTACTGTAAAGATAGGGCATGTTTTTATCAAAAGCAATTGGGAAAACTTTTTTATTTGTAAAGAAAGAAATTACCATTTTTTTTTTAGAATGCCGTGCGTTCGTAGTATATGGCGAAGTAAAATTAGGTGAAAGGTGAAGCAGTTTTCCACCGATCGATCGTTCATGTGAAATATCATTTCAAATGAATTTGAAAATTTCGCTCGAAGATGGTAAAGAAAAGGCAATGCCTTTTATCCAATATGCAATCAAAATATGATTTAGATCGGCAAATTAAATACAAATATGCCCAAAACAACAACAGCAACACCACAAACTAAAATTATTGCAGCATTCAATCTACTGACAATGATAGGATTCGATTCTGCGGGCTCCGTGTAAACTTCGCGAACAACGAAGAAATAATAATAGATACCGATAACTGCCATTAAGATGGCAAAAATAGAGATCGCGAGGTATCCCTGGCCGATAGAAAGGACAAATATCTGGTATTTTGCAAGGAATCCGGCTGTAAGCGGAATTCCTGCAAGCGACATCAGAAAGAGTGTTGTGAATACTGCAATCCATGGTTTCTGCTTATAAAGTCCCTGGAAAATATGCAGCGTTTCAAGTCCGGTGGAGGCGCGTTTCACAAGAATGAATATTATAAATAAAGGTACAGAAGCAATTGAATAAACAAACGTGTAATACAAAATCGTCGAAGCCGATGCTTCATGCTGCGAAAGCATTGCCAGCATGATAAAGCCGCTGTGAGCAATGGATGAATAAGCCAGCAACCGTTTGAAGTTCGTTTGCCTTAAGGCACCCAGATTACCAATTAATAAAGAGAGGCCCGTCATTACCCATAGCGCCTTTTCGAGCGGCCCCGGCAATGGAAGCAATCCCATGCTCAGCAATCGATAAAATGCGGCAAAACCAGCTGTTTTGACGACCGTCGCCATAAAAGCGGTTACAAGTGTAGGGGCACCTTCGTAAACATCGGGAACCCAGAAATGGAACGGGGCAGCGGCAACTTTAAAGGCAACTCCGATTAAAATAAAAAGAAGTCCAAGCAACACCATTGGAGGTAAATTTCCATTGAACTGAGCAAGATAAATCTTGATTTCGGGCAGGTAAAAGGTAGCAGAAGCACCATAAACCAGGGCTATTCCAAATAAAAAGAAAGCAGTCGCAAAAGATCCCAGCATAAAATACTTAAAAGAGGCTTCGTTTGACCGGTAAGAGGCTTTCTTTCCCCCCGCCAGAATATAAAGTGGAATTGACAGAATTTCAATTCCCAGGAAAAGCATAATCAGGTTTGAAAAAGAGGTCATCAGGAAGGCACCCGTTAACGCAAAGATCATCAGCGCATATTGTTCCGCAACATGCTGCTCCATCTTCTTGTAATAGTCGATTCCAAACAGGAATATAAGAATCGTGATGATGATCATTGAGATATTGAACGCAATCGAAAAATTATCGAAGATGATCATGTCATGGAAATACATCGAACCAAGCCCCCAATCTTTAAAGGAAAGATAAAGTGTTACCAGCAGCCCTATAATTGCAACGGGCGCCAATAACTTACTGTTTTTAGTCAACCCGACATACAAGATGATGATTCCAAGAACTGTCAAAATAATTAATGCGCTCATTTGCTCACGGTATTCAAAATGTTTCTAATAAGATATTTTAATGTGTTAAAGCAGTAATAACATCATTAACAGGTATTAATAGTTTTTGCATGACATTGACCGCCTCTTCAACGACATTAAAGACAGGCTGCGGGAAAATCCCAAGTCCCAATATCAGAATAATTAACGGAACCAGGATCAGGTAATCAAGAAGCCTGATATCAGTTATTTTTTCAAAACCAGCCTTTAAATCTCCAAGCATCACACGCTGGTAAGCATAAAGCATATAAATAGCACCAAAAATCATTGTCATTCCACCAAAAACTGCAAACCAGACAGACTGTTCGAAAAGCCCCGTTATCATTAAAAACTCTCCGACAAAACCAGCTGTCAGCGGAAGGGCAATTGATCCCAGAACAACTAACAACATAAGAATCGCCATATTAGGAGCTTTCAGTTTTATTCCGCCCATCTGCGGCAATTCGAGGGTCCCGGTTTTTTCTTCAATAAGACTGACCAGGTAGAATAGTGCAACAATCGTGACACCATGGCTAAGCGCCTGGATAAGCAGACCTTGCAATGCATAGTAATTCAACACAAACATCGCAGCAACCATCAGCGAAATATGTGCCATTGATGAGAAAGCGATCAATTTTTTCAGGTCCGTCTGCCTGAATGCAATTACAGAGGCATAAATTACGCCAATCAGGCTCAAAACAATTACTGTATTTTGCCAGTACAGAACACCTTGGGGAACAACCGGGAATAGAAACCGCAATGCGCCATAAACCCCCATCTTTGTCATTACGCCGGCAAGGATCATCACCCCTTGTGTCGGGGCCATTGTGTAAGTTAAAGGTTGCCATGTATGAAAAGGGAACAACGGCATCTTTATTGCAAAGGCAACGAAAAGAATCCAGAACAACCATATTTGTGAGTGAAAGGGTATCTTCAATTGATTGAATGCTGAAAAATCGGTTGTATGCACGCCAGGCGTTAAATGGTATAAATAGATGATCCCGAACAACAGGAATAAGCTACCTGTCAGCGTATAAATGAAAAATTTGAAGGTGATCGCCCGCCCGCCCTCGCCCCCCCAGAGAAGCAATATAAAGTAGACAGGAATCAACGCCAGTTCCCAGCAAACATAAAACAAAAACGCATTCTGCGCAAGGAAAACACCGATAAGCGCCGATTGCGTAATCAGTATCAAAGCATAAAGTACCGAAACCTGCTGCTGTTCGCGCTTAAATCCGGCCAGAATAATAAAAGGGAAAAGCAGATTGGTCAGCAAAAGCATGATCAGGCTGATGCCATCATATCCCAGGGCAAATTTTGTTCCCAGGAAGTCGATCCAGTTCACTGAATAATTGGAGGCCGAAACAGCGAAAAACAGTGATAATGTGATCAGCAGGTTGGCAAGGGCAGCAACCAAGGCGACTGATTTTACAGTTGAAGCGTTCCTGACCAGCAAGAGCAATAAACCTGTAATAAAAGGTATTAGTAGAATGATCAGTAATATCATAGTCTCAGATTATCAGGATGAAAACAATGAATAAAAGGATTCCGGCGACCATTGCAAAGAGGTAGAAACTCATATTGCCTGGTTGTAATCTTCGCACGAGGGTTCCAAGCCTCGAAGTAGCGGTACCCACTCCGTCCACAACCGGATCAAGAACTGTATTTTCAACTTTATTGAAAAAGAAATCCGAAAGGTATCCGAAAGGCTTTTCAAACAGTGCCACATAGATTTCGTCGATGTAGAACTTGTTATAGACCAAACGTCCGAAATAGGACATTGGTTTTTCATCGTCCGCTGGCACCAGCCCTTTCTTCACAAAAGTCTGATATGCAAACCAAATAACGATACCTAAAAGTATTAAGGGAATGAGAATCAATCCGATTTCAGTTGAAAGGGGCATCTCATCAGATACTTTTGAGAAAACAGCACTTTGCAGGAAAGTATTAAATTTCGAATCTCCGCTAAAGATTGATGGAATATTCAGAAAACCGCCAAAAACAGATAAGACACTCAGTAACACCAATGGAATTGTCATAACCCTGGGCGATTCGTGCGGATGAGCACCTGCAAGTCGCTGTTCACCAAAGAATACAAGGTATAGTAAACGAAACATATAAAAACAGGTTATCAATGCACCCGCTAGGGCCAGAATATAGACGATCATGTTTTGCTCAAAGGCCTTGCTAAGGATGAGATCTTTGCTGAAAAAGCCCGAGAAGGGAGGAATTCCGCTGATTGCCAATGTAGCCGCAAGGAATGTGAAGTAAGTGAGCGGCATCTTCTTTCTGAGTCCGCCCATCTTGCGGATGTCCTGTTCGCCACCCATCGCATGGATTACGCTTCCGGCTCCAAGGAACAGCAATGCTTTGAAAAAAGCATGCGTCGTAACATGAAATACGGCCGTCGAATAAGCGCCAAGCCCCAAAGCGATAAACATATATCCCAACTGGGAAACAGTGGAGTATGCCAGCACTTTTTTAATATCGTTCTGCTTTAAACCTATTATTGCCGCTATCAGTGCAGTGGCCAGTCCAATAACAATTATGATATTGAGGGTGATGGGAGCAAGATTATACAGGATACTCGAACGGGCAATCATGTAAATACCGGCTGTAACCATCGTTGCAGCGTGGATAAGTGCCGAAACAGGAGTTGGACCCGCCATTGCATCGGGGAGCCAGGTAAACAGAGGTATTTGTGCACTCTTGCCGACTGCACCAATCAGCAGAAATAAGGTGATCAAGGTGATGACAGGCGTACCCGGTTGAAGCGTTGCTGCCTGGGAGAAAACTTCAGAAAATGTGACCGATTTAAAAGTAAAGAACAGAAGAATGATTCCCAGAATAAAACCGAGATCACCAATCCGATTCATCACAAATGCCTTTCGTGCAGCATAATTAAAGGCCGGATTCTTGAACCAAAAACCAATCAGCAGATACGAGCACAGACCAACGCCCTCCCATCCGATGAAAAGCACGAGGTAATTGGCTCCCATTACCAACAGCAACATACTGAAGGTAAATAAATTCATTTGGGCGAAGAACGAATTGACACGATCGTCGTCCTGCATATATCCGATGGAATAAATGTGAATGAGCGCCCCGACACCTGTAATAATCAACATCATCGTAAGCGACAAATGATCGATCAGCAGCGCAAAAGGGATGTTCATATTCCCGATCGCAATCCAGTTGAAAAGGGTCACTGTTGCCGAATCCTTCCCCGCAGTCTGTAACACGAAATACAAGGCTGCAGAAAAAAGGAACGACAATACAACCATGATACTGGCAATTATTCCAGCCTGGTTATGTTTTAAACGTTTGTAACCGATCCCAGTTATCAGAAAGCCTAACAAAGGTAAAGCAGGTACAAGCCATGCGATATTGATATAAGGAACTTGTTCTACCATCTTAAACGGTTCAAAAGGTTAACATCTACCGATTCAACATTGCGTTTCATCATTACAACAATCGAAAGCCCGACAGCAACTTCAGCCGCGGCTACAATCATGATAAAAAAGACAAAAATTTGTCCTGACGGATCAGAATGATAAGCAGAAAACGCCGCAATCAAAAGGTTTACGGAGTTGAACATCAGTTCAAGGCACATTAGGATAACAATTATATTTCGCCGGAATAAAACTCCCATCAAACCAATACTGAAAAGCGCTACGCTCAACATGATATAGTGATCGAGTGGGATAAGTTGAATGGCAGATGATATTTCTTTCATAGTTATGAGTGATAAATTATAAGTTATGAGATGCTTTTCTTCGCAGTAATGATGGCACTGCGTAACATTTTTAATAATTCAGTTGCATCAGCATATATAGCATCAAATTCCTTAACATTTAAATATTCTGTTTCTATAAGTAGTTCTAACCAATACATTGATTCATGACATTCTTTCTGTGAAATTCCTAATTTATGAACGAAATCCTTTTTGCTTTCAGCGTTTTGTGCTTCACGAACCAAGGCACCAATTGCTGTTCCGCTTCTCAGTAACTGCTTGCTAAGAACATACTCTTTTTTAGAATCTGTCAGATACTGATAAAGTCTTATTATGCGAATCGCAAACCTAAAACTCTTTACCTTTAAGACACTTGGACTCTTGCTCATAACTTATAATTTATAACTTTAAACTTATAACTCCTAAACATCTTTCTTTCCAAACATAATTGCACCTACCATTGCCGAAATAAACAATGCCGATGACATTTCAAAAGGCAACAGGAACTCATGGAATAAGGTTTTACCAACCTCTTTCACCAATCCGATATCACCTAAGGGGTACCGTGGATGTATTTCAATGGTCTGACGTGTTGCAGCAAGCAAAACCAGGAAAAATATTCCACCTGTAATTACGGCAGAAATTCGCGTCGCCCTCGATTTGTGAGGAATGATCGCTTTGTTAAGATTCAGCAACATGATTACAAACAGGAACAAAACCATGATAGCACCCGTGTAAACAATGATATGTACGACTGCAAGGAACTGCGCATTCAGTAATATATAGTGCCCTGCCATCGCTATAAAACACACAATCAAATAAATGACACTATTAACCGGATTCTTGTTGAAAACAATTAACAATGCACTGATGATCATTATTGCAGAAAGCATGTAGAATAAGAAGACCATATTTTTTGATTAAAGTTTCTGAATTGTCAATGGTTATTTGTTGTGTGCGAAACGTTTGTTCTGTTTGAACGCAAGCAAACTTTCAGTTTGTCTGGCCGAAACATCAATTCGCAGATTTAGATCCAGAGGCTCGACCAATAGATCTTTCCCATATACAAACGGCGCCCGCTTGTATTCAGAAGCAACAATGCGATCGGTGAGGAAGATCGCTTCTTTCGGACAAGCCTCTTCACAATCGCCGCAGAAAATGCAGCGCAACATATTGATTTCGTATATGGAAGCATATTTCTCTTCGCGGTACAAATGCTCTTCACCCGGTTTCCGTTCGGCAGCAACCATTGTAATGGCCTCGGCCGGACATGCCACCGCACATAAACCGCAGGCGGTACAACGTTCGCGTCCTTCATCATCGCGCTTTAAAACATGCTGTCCGCGATAGACCTGGCTGAATTCGCGTTTTTGTTCCGGATAACTGATTGTGGCCTTCTTTTTAAAAAAATGCCTTAGTGTGATGGACATTCCTTTCAGGATAGCAGGAATATAGATCCATTCGATGAATGTCATCTTTTTATCCGAAACCACTTTTGATCTGTTCGTTAATGCTTGCATGGCAATTTCGGGTTATTTAAGTTCTGTGAAGTAATAATAAACTCCTGTAGCAATGATATTGAAGATGGATAATGGGATCAATCCTTTCCATCCCAGGTTCATCAACTGATCGTAACGAAAACGTGGAAGCGTCCACCGTATCCACATGAACAGGAAGATAAATCCAAAAATCTTCAGGAAGAAAAAGATCGTTCCAAGGATTGTAACAATATTCGGAGCGAGTCCTATCTGATCAATAAAAGGCATGTTGTACCCGCCAAAATACAATGTAGCAATGACTGCTGATGAAATGAACATGTTAATGTATTCAGCAAACAAGTAAAAGCCCAGTTTCATCGAACTGTATTCGGTATGGTATCCACCAATCAGTTCCGTCTCGCATTCGGGTAAATCGAAAGGGGCACGGTTCGTCTCAGCAAAGGCACAAGTTAAAAAGATCAGGAAACCCAAAGGCTGGTAGAAAATATTCCAGTGCATTCCATGTTGTTGCTCAACAATTTCATGTAAGCTAAGCGAACCAGTAGAAATAACCAGCGCGACGATCGACATACCCATTGCCAGCTCGTAACTGATCATCTGCGAAGCCGCCCTGATGGCCCCGTACAACGCATATTTATTATTCGATGCCCAACCTCCGATCATAATGCCGTAAACACCAATAGATACCATCGCAAAAACGTAGAGGATACCAATGTTCAGATCGGCTATCTGCATCGAGAATTCACGTCCGCCAATTGTGATCGACGCGCCCCATGGTATTACAACACCAGTAAGTAACGCTGTGGTCATCGCGATTGAAGGGCCAAGTATAAAAAGATACCTGTTTGCAGTGAGCGGAATGATCTCTTCTTTCATAAACATCTTAAGACCATCTGCTAATGGCTGTAATAATCCGAAAGGGCCTGCACGGTTAGGGCCACGACGATCCTGCATAAAGGCAGCCACCTTTCTTTCGCCATAGGTAGAATACATTGCCACTAAAAGGGTGACAAGTAAAATCAGGAACAGAAAAACGGTCTTATATATCAGTAATGTCCAATCCATATCAAATTGTTATTTCTGGTAAAGGTTTTGAGAGATGACCGAATGTCGTTCAATCGTTCTGGGACCTTCAACAACCCAATCTTTTAGTTCCTTGTGTTCAAACCTGCAATCATTGCATATAAATTCTTCCAGTTCACCATATTTATCTTTTCTCCCGGTTACGCGAAGGATCTCATCTCCTTTCATCCAGATGGCTGTCTTGCCGCTGCATTTTGAGCATTCGCGGTGCGCATCGAAAGGTTTTGTAAACCAAACACGACTTTTGAATCTGAACGTTTTGTCTGTCAACGCGCCTACGGGACAAACATCAATCATATTTCCGGAAAAATCGTTGTCAATTGCTTTCAGAATATGGGTGCTTATTTCGGAATGATCGCCACGACCCAATACGCCATGCACACGGTGATCGGTAATCTGATCGGCAACCTTCACACAACGGTAACAAAGGATGCACCGGTTCATGTTAAGTTTGATTTTATCACCAATGTCAATAGGTTCAAATGTGCGGCGCTCTTCAACGGTCTGCGTCTCTTCAAGTCCGTGTGCATATGAGAGATCCTGCAGGTGACATTCACCTGCCTGGTCACAAACCGGACAATCAAGCGGATGGTTAATCAACAAAAATTCAGTAATCGCCGCCCTGTTTTCCATTACCTCGGGTGAGGTCGTATTCTGCACAACCATTCCCTCCTGAACCAGCGTCCGGCACGAAGGTACCAGTTTGGGCATCGGACGAGGGTCTTTGGCAGAACCTTGCGCTACTTTTACGAGGCAGGTCCGGCAATACCCGCCACTGCCTTCGAGTTTCGAATAATAACACATCGCAGGCGGAACCACGCTACCCCCGATTTGTCGGGCAGCATTCAGGATGGTTGTACCGGCTTCTACCTCAACCTCAATATTATCGATGGTTACTTTGATAAAGGACATCTTTGCAGTTTTACGTGTTCTTCAAATTCTTCGCGGAAATGACGGATGGCACTCGCTACCGGCCATGCAGCAGCATCACCAAGCGGGCAAATCGTATTTCCTTCAACATGTCTTGCAATATTCACTAACAGGTCAATATCTTTCATTGTTCCGCGGCCATTTTCAATCCGGGTTAATATCTTTTCAATCCAGCCGGTTCCTTCACGGCACGGGCTGCATTGTCCGCACGATTCATGATGATAAAACCGCGAAAAGGTCAAAAGGTTTTTAACGATGCAGGTCGTATCGTCCATCACGATAAATCCGCCTGAGCCAAGCATCGTTCCGGTTGCAAAACCACCGTCTGCCAAAGATTCGTAGCTCATCAACCGGGGTTCGCCTGCTGCTGTTTTAAGAATCAGACTGGCTGGAAGAATCGGGACGGATGAACCACCGGCAACTACCGCTTTCAGTTTATTGCCATTCCGGATGCCACCACAATATTCATCACTGTAGATAAACTCTTCAACCGGCAATCCAAGTTCAATTTCATAGACACCTGGCTTATTAATATGACCACATGCCGAAATGAGTTTGGTCCCTTTGCTGTTTCCAATGCCGATAGCCGCGTATGCTTCGCCACCGTTGTTCATGATCCACGGCAACGCCGCGATTGTTTCAACATTATTCACGACAGTAGGACAGCCATATAACCCAACGACTGCCGGGAATGGTGGTTTGATGCGCGGATTTCCACGTTTTCCTTCCAGTGATTCAAGTAATGCTGTTTCTTCTCCGCAGATATAAGCACCGGCACCGGGATGAACATACAGGTCGAGCGAATAACCGCTTCCCTTGATGTTTTCGCCCAGAAAGCCATTTCGATAGGCTTCATCGATGGCCTTCTCTAAAATCTTCAACACATAAAACAGCTCGCCACGGATGTAGATGTACGATGAGCGGGCGCCCAAAGCATACGAGCCAAGTATCATCCCCTCGATCAATTGATGCGGATTCATCTGTCCGAGAAACCTGTCTTTAAAGGTACCGGGTTCGCTTTCGTCGAAATTGCAGACAAAGTACCTTGTTGGATTTTTCTTGTCAATGAATCCCCATTTCATTCCAGCAGGGAAACCTGCTCCACCACGTCCCCGCAGTCCCGATTTCTTTACTTCATCGGTTACCTGGTCGGGGGTAAAGTCTTTTAATGCTTTTTCAACCGCCGAATATCCTCCCAATTGCCTGTAAACATCAAATCCGGCAAGACCGGGTACTTCAATATTATTCAGTAATATCTGTTTTGCCATCGTCACAGGTAAGGATTTGTATGCGATATTTTGTTTTCAGCCTCCCATTTATCGAGCAGCTGATCTGCTTTTTGTATTGTAAGGTGCTCATGGTATTCTGTTCCGACCTGGAGCACAGGAGCATTTCCGCAAGCGGCAAGGCATTCAACGGTTTTGAGTGTAAACTTGCCATCAGCGGTCGTTTCACCAACTTTAATTCCAAGTCGTTTTTCGTAATGTGCCACAATTTCTTCAGCACCTTTCAGCCAGCAAGGCCCGGTCTGGCAAACTTCGATTACACAATTTCCAACGGGCTGTAAGTTGAACATCGAATAAAAAGAGGCGACCTCGTAAACTTCAATTGGCTGAAGATCGAGCAATGTGGCGACGTAGTCCATTACTTCGGAACTAAGCCAGCCGTTATTTTCCGATTGGGCAATATGTAATACCGGCAGCAAGGCCGATTTTTGCCTTCCCTCCGGATATCTTTTGATAATCTGGTTTACAAGTGCCAGCGTCCCGGCATTGAATGCTGTTATGTTATTCTTATCCTCCATTTGTCTTTAATTCTTTTTCCTTTAACTTCTATTAAATCAGTTTTAGCTAACATGAACAGCGAAACTTCAACTTGCGGCGCATAGATCCCAGGCTTTTCAATTGGCCTTTGCAGATGCGCCTTTATCATGTAAACTCTTTCCAGCCCCGGGTTGCGTCGTACCTCCTTACCTGGGGTTATTGATATTTAACCCCTTCGGGGTAATCTAAGAACGTTGACCTGATTCATTCGAAAGTGATTTTTATCCAAATCATCAAATTATCTTTTCATTCTTTCATTAGCAGTTCATTACGCATCCAATTCACCGGCTATTACATTCATTGAACTCATTGTAAGGATCGCGTCGGATAACATGTTCCCTTTTACCATTTCGGGATAGGCCTGGTAAAAGATAAAACACGGCCTGCGGAAATGAAGTCTCGAAGGGGTGCGTCCACCATCACTCACAAGGTAAAAGCCAAGTTCACCATTCGCGGCTTCAACACAATGGTAAACTTCACCCACAGGAATGTCGGTTTCGCCCATCACAATCTTGAAATGCCAGATCAGTGCCTCCATGTTGTTGTATACTTTCTCTTTTGGAGGAAGCACAAAGCGCGGATCGCTGGCATAATAGGTCTCTTTATCCTCCATCTTATCGAGTTTGGCAATTGCCTGCTCAATGATGTGCATACTTTGTTTCATCTCTTCCTGCCTGACCATGAACCGGTCGTAAGTATCGCCATTCTGGCCGATCGGGACAATAAAGTCGAACTCTTCGTAAGAACAATAGGGATTCATTACCCTGACATCGTAATCGACACCGCAGGCACGCAGATTCGGTCCTGTAAATCCATAGGCAAGCGCACGATCGGCAGGGAAAGGACCGACATTGATTGTTCGATCCATAAAAATACGGTTCCTGGCAAGCAGCGTCTCGAATTCTTTAAGATGTGCAGGAAATGTTTTCAGGAAATGGCGGATTTTCGTCCAGGCTTTGTCGCTAAAATTGCGTTCGAACCCTCCAATTCTCCCCATATTCGTGGTGAGCCGCGCCCCGCAGATCTCTTCATAGATCTCGTAAATATATTCCCTGTCCTGAAAAATATAGGTGAACCCGGTCAATGCACCACTGTCGACACCGATTACGCTGTTGCAAATGATGTGATCGGCAATCCGGGCAAGCTCCATAATTACAATGCGAAGGTAATCGACACGTTTGGGTGTTTCGATCCCCAGCAATTTCTCGACGGTCATATGCCACCCCATGTTATTGATCGGGGATGAACAGTAATTCAACCTGTCGGTAAGCGGGGTGATCTGGTAAAAAGGCCTGCGTTCGGCAATTTTCTCGAATGCACGGTGTATGTAGCCGATTGTCTGTTCTGTACTTACAATAAACTCACCGTCCATCAGCATCACATTTTGGAATACGCCATGTGTTGCCGGATGTGTGGGGCCAACATTCAGGGTATTGTACTCTTTCGGTTCTTCCGATCTGACTACATCTTTGTCCCAATAATCAGTATCAAGGTCTATTGCCATTTAGGGTATATCTGTAAAACTGTATTCTTGTATCTAATCCACGGGTTAAAACCCGTGGCAATTCATAACTATCTGCCAAACATCGAATCATCTTTATCCTCGCGGGTCTGGTCCTCGAGCGGGAACTCTTTTCGCATCGGGAAGTCTGTCATATCATCCATATTCAGGATACGTACCAGGTTCGGATGACCTTCGAAAAGGATACCGTAGAAATCGTACGTTTCACGCTCCATCCAGTTGGCTGCAGGCCAGATTGTAGTTGCCGTGGCGAATACCGGGTTCTTAATATCAGTTGCTGTTTTGATCCTGATCCTGTGGTTATTCACAAAACTATGAAGGTGATACACGACGCCGAGTTGTTCTTTTTCGGGATAATGCATTCCGCACAACGTCGTTAAAAAGTTGAATTGCATCTCCTTTTCATCGCGGAGGAAAAGCAGTACCTCGTGAATAACTTCTTTCGAAACCGTGATACAAAGCATGTCTTTTAAAAGTTCATGACTTTCAATGGCATCGCCGAACTGGTCAATAAGCTTCGAAACAACTAACTGGTTTCTTTCTGGAATGATTGGGAACACTAAATTATGTTTTATAAGGTTCGATCTTTTCGCACAACTATTTTGGGTGAATCAAGGCCCTTCTTCACGTTATTCAATTTCGTATTTTTTCATTAAATCTTCATATTCCTGCGAATGTCTCCGCCTGAGCGATTCATTACCTGCCAATTCCTGTATTTTCATAAGACCGTCAATAATCTGTTCAGGACGTGGCGGACAGCCCGGAACATATACATCGACAGGGATAACGCGGTCAATACCTTGCATAACGCTGTAAGTATCGAAAATACCTCCGCTGGAGGCACATGCACCAACAGCAATCACCCATTTAGGTTCAGCCATTTGTATATAGACTTCACGCAATACCGGTCCCATTTTCTTCGCAACGGTTCCCATCACCATCAGCAGGTCGCTTTGCCGGGGCGAAAAGCTTAACCGCTCTGAACCAAACCGTGCAAGGTCGTAATGAGCGCCCATCGTCGCCATAAATTCGATGCCGCAACAGGATGTGGCAAATGGCAATGGCCACAGGGAATTTTTTCGTGCCAGTCCAACCGCTTTTTCGAACGAGGTGGCAAAAAATCCCTGACCGGAAACACCTTCGGGAGGCTCGGCTACGGTTGGTTTATCTATTTGTTTTTGATTTTCAGACATGACTATAAGTATTTATAACACACATTAACGCTTATCCCATTTCAAAGCGCCTTTCAGAATGATATAAATAAAACCCGCAAGAAGAAGGGTCATGAATAATAGCATATCCAGAAAACCTTCTTTACCAAGTTCTTTAAAATTAACGGCCCAGGGATACATAAATATAACCTCAACGTCGAAAAGGACAAACAGAATCGCGATCAGGAAATATTTAACCGAAAACGGGCTCCGGGCGTTTCCCATTCCTTCGATACCACACTCGAAATTTTCAAGTTTGGCACGCGAAGACCTTTTGGGGCCAAGAAAATGGGTCAGAACCATCGTGGTAATCACAAACCCGAGTACAACAAACGTCTGAATTAAAACAGGTATATAATCTTGCGGCATTTTATATAAATCTTTATTGAACCAATAACAAATGAATATTTCATTTAGTTCATATAATTATAGAAAGTATGGAATTTAAAATTGTCAGCAAGGGAACTTTTCTTTTCAATAATATTTACCTTCAGCGATATCAGCCGAACTCTTTTAAATATCCGGAATTGAAAAAAACTTTTTGGAATCCTGAATGATCTGTTGTTTGGAAAACAGTGAAGCCCTCACTTTTCATGAAGGCTTCACACGCGCTTAATTCACAGCTGGCGCAGGTTTGACATCGGGGTCCTTTAGCCTTCCGTTCAGCAGATTGTTATTCATTTCTATCAGAACATTGAGCTTGCTGATGGTTTTTTCGTAAGCCGGAGTGTTATGAAGCACCGAGTTGGCATCGAGGTATTTTTTCAGTTCATAATAAACAGCCATCGTTTCTTCTCTTTTCTCTTTGAGCGTGTCGGAGGATTCTTCACCAATATCATCAATCCGTTCGAGGTATTTGAGATCGAAGGTTTGGTTAGCCAATTTCAGTTCATCTTTCCAATTGGTTAAACCCAGAAAAGCAAGTGCGTCGATGAGTGCAGGTTTTGATTCCCAGTTAGTGACGATTTTTCTGATTGTGGCAGTTTCTGCCGTGTAGTTTTGCCTTGAAACTCCTGATCCAAAGATTTGCAGGCTATCGGCCAGTAGTTTTGCTGCATGGGCAACAGCTGCATCAAAGTGATAAAGATAACCATTGATTACTGCGTTCAAACCAGTGAATGATTTATCCCGGCGTTCATCAAGCAGTATCAGCTGCTGCGTGATGGCATTCACACGTTCCTTCTTAAAAAGTGGTTCAAAAATGCTGATGGCCACTTTGAAATCATTGTGCTGTTTCAGCACATTCAGTTCGGAAGGGTTGTTGTTTTCAACCAGTTCGGAAAAATTGGTGACAAATTGCAGAAACTCACTATGACGGAGTTTTGCCAATTCAATTGCGTTAATCATACTCATTAAGTTTTAAACGGTCAGAAAAATAAAAAACAATATTTAAGTCAAAATTCTTCAAAACAGAGGCACCAGGTATTCATGGGACCTTACCGCAGTATTCAGGAGTGTCTTCAGATAATACCGAAACCTTCCTGCACATTGCAGGGGGACATTGTTATGATACCGGGACCTTCCTGCAGATTGCAGCAGACATTCAGGTAATACCGAAGCCTTCCTGCAGATTGCAGCGGGACATCGGGATGATACCGAAAGCTTCCTGCAGATTGCAGGAGGCTTTCAGATGTTCCCGAAAACTTCCTGCCAATAGCCGGAGGCTTTCGGGAAACAGAAGCCAGGGCACCATTTAAAGTTGCAGCCAGGCAGGTTATTCGTTAGATTTAGTCGTTCCATGTAATATCGCTTTTATTTTTCGGCGTAAAACAACCATATCAAGTCAATAAGTAATACTTTATCATTACACAGAAAAATGTATTCTGTACCTATAACTTTCCTTATTTTATATGGATTTTTTGATGATGATCAAGGTTTAGTTTAAGCAATCAAGGCAAAAATCCAGCAGGTTATTATGGCAACTCTAAAAATATGAAAAAACTATTTGATTTAAAACAAGTAGGCTTACATTTTTTTTGATAATTATTCATGATTGCATTGGGGGGTAGAGACAAGGGATGCCTTGTCTCTGCACATTCAATCGCAGTGTTGCGAAAATTATCGCTTACTTTGTATATTAAACTTATATCATTCAAAGATTTCATGCCTTCAAGGATCAGGATAATCAGGATTATTGATTTTTTCAACCGTCAGCGCAAGCAGTTCATGGGGTTTTTGGATGCGATCGGAATTCTGGCTGCTTTTGCAGGGTTCCTCTTCTTTATTTATCACATCGGGTACACGCATGTACCGGCTGAACTGCTTGTTATCCAGCATTTATTCAATATAATCCTTTGGATAATTGTCGTAAGCGCTCTGGCTGGGGCGTACATAAAAAAATGGCAGGATGGTCAGCTCAAGTTCAGGATTGCTGAACTGGCAATCGTGCCCATTCTACTATTGATTCTTGATGCCCGGATGGGTTATACCGGTATTGATTGGTCGCAGACAAGACTTCACCATATTCTTAATCACAATCTCGCTGTCCATACAATAATCATCCTTTCCCTGGTAGTTGAAATCTCCACAAGTTCACTTAACTTTAATAACCGTAATACGAATCCCGGACTCCTTTTTGCATTCAGTTTCATTTTTATTATTCTTTTAGGAATGGGACTGTTGTTGCTGCCCAATGCGACCTATACCGGAATCGGGTTTACAGATGCTTTCTTTACTTCGACAAGCGCTGTTTGTGTTACCGGCCTGATCGTGGTTGATACAGCCACCTATTTTACCCCGTTGGGGCAGACCTTCATCATCATTCTTATTCAGATAGGCGGACTGGGGATCATGACATTCACCAGCTTTTTTGGTTATTTCTTTAGGGGCGGAGCGAGTTTTGGCAACGAATTTCTGTTAAAAGATCTGATAAACGAAGAGAAGCTGGGTGAAATTTTTAATACACTCTTAAAGATCATTGCGCTCACATTCTCCATTGAGGCAATCGGTGCTTTGATCATATATTCAACCCTCGATCCATCTTTATTTAACAACCGTTTTTCCGTTCTTGGCTTCTCGGTTTTTCACTCGATTTCGGCCTTTTGCAATGCCGGTTTTTCAACGCTTTCGGAAAACCTTTACGATCCTGATTTCAGGAATAATTACAACTTTCATTATATCATTGGAACAATGATTATTTTGGGTGGATTGGGATTTCCAATTGTCTTCAATTACTACCATCTCTTAAAACATTTCATTAGAAACAAATACTGTCAAATCGTCACCAACGGCAAATATATTCACACCCCCAAGATAATCAATGCAAATACACGGCTGGTGATGATCACCACGCTGATTCTGCTGGCAGGCGGATTTGTCTTTTTTATGATTTCGGAATACGATCATTCCCTCAAAGGACTTTCGTTGGGCGGGAAAGTGGCAGGTGCATTTTTCGGATCTGTTACCGCAAGAACAGCAGGGTTTAATACGGTTGATATGTCGCTGCTGGCACCTGGAACCATTTTGGTCTATTTCTTCCTGATGTGGATTGGTGCTTCGCCCGCATCAACGGGAGGTGGGATCAAAACCACCACCTTTGCTGTGGCAATCCTTAATTTTGTCAGCATGTCAAAAGGGAAAGACCGCACGGAAGTCTTTGGCCGCGAACTGACCAACGAATCGGGAAGAAGGGCCTTTTCGGTGATCTTCCTGTCGTTCCTCGTCATCGGATTGTCAGTACTGATTCTCACAATTACAGATGCTAATTTAGATCTCACTAAAATTATCTTTGAAGTGATTTCAGCTTTCAGCACGGTAGGTTTGTCTCTGGGGATTACTTCACAGTTATCGCTCGCCGGGAAATGGGTAGTGATAGTTACGATGTTCCTCGGGCGTGTCGGGACACTCACGATCCTGGTAGGTCTGTTCAGGCGAATGCGAAACTTCGAATACAGTTATCCTTCAGAAGATATCATGATCAATTAAATCAAATAACATGAAATTCATCATTATTGGTCTCGGTAATTTTGGTTCATCACTTGCGATCAGGCTCACTTCAATGGGTCACGAAGTGATCGGCATTGATGAAAACAGAGAAAAGGTCGAAATGTTCAAAGATTCGATAACCCAGACTATTTGCCTGGACAGTACCAATGAACAGGCACTTTCAACGCTTCCGTTAAAGGAATGCGACTATGCCATTGTCGCTATCGGAGAAGATTTTGGGGCATCTATCATGGTGACGGCGCTATTGAAACAGGCAGGCGTCAAGAAGATAGTGAGCCGGGCCATAAACCCGCTGCATCACAAAGTAATCGAAGCACTTGGCGTTGAACTGATCCTTCAGCCCGAATATGATGCCGCTTCGCGGTTTGCAGATAGCATCCTGTTTTCGGGCCTCAGCAATTCCTTTGATATAACCGACGATTACAAAATAATTGAGGCACGTCTGCCCGACCGGTACGATGGGATGCTGTTGAGTGAAGTTGATTTTACGAATACACATTCGCTGTTGGTTCTTACGATCATCAAAACCGAAGAAACAAAATCAATATTTGGGCATGTTCAGCTAAAGAAGAAATCGCTTGGTTTACCTTCGGCTAATCAGAGACTGCAGTCTGGCGACCTGGTGGTTCTGTTTGGCAAATTGAAAGACATCGAAAAATTGTTGCATGCACCGGATGCGTAAACACAGTGACCGGGTGAATATTCAGGTCATGAACATTCACCCGGTCACTTCTCATTTACTGCTGAATGCCTGATGAAATCCGGTGAAAAATGCCCGGGCATTCAATCCCAGTGATTGACTTTTGTATCCACCTTCCTGCACAATCAGCGACGGAATTTTTAAGTCCCCAATGAGTGTACCTGTTGCGAGAAAACTATTCTGCGTGAAGTCCCATGTCCCCGTTGGATCGCCCTTGGCAGTATCGAGTCCTAAAGCAACCACTAAATAGTCTGGTTTGAAATCCTGTATCATTTTCAGTGCTTTGCCTAGTGTCTTTGCATAATATTCGAAGGATATCTTCTCCGGTAAAGGAAAGTTCACATTGAATCCGAGACCTGAATCCTCCCCTTTTTCATCAACAAACCCACTAAAATAGGGATAAGCAAACGAGGGATGACCATGAATTGAGATCGTTAAAACATCGTTGCGTTGGTAGAAGATCTGTTGCTGTCCATTACCGTGGTGGAAATCGATGTCCAGGATGGCCACTTTCCCTAATTTGCTGAACCGGTTCGCAGCGATCGCACAATTGTTAAAATAGCAGAACCCTCCAAATACCGACCTTTCGGTATGATGCCCCGGTGGACGTGTCAACACATATGCGATCTTACGACCGGCAATGATCTCATCAGTTGCGGTTAGGGTGCAATTAACGCCTCCCCGCGCAGCCAGGTAGGCATTCTGATTAAGCGGTGTGAAAGTATCGAAGCAATAATATCCTGCCCTTACCGACAAATCCTTTGGAGGCCTTGCCGGATTCCGAATTGGAAATACATATGGATAAACCGACTTACCCTTCGGCAGATTTTGGCATACTTTTTTGAAGAAGTTAAAATAATGACGGTCGTGAACCTCCAGAATAAATTTATCGGGGTATTCCCTCGCCTTTCCATACCGGAAAAGTCCCGATTTATCGAGTTCCTTCTGAATACTCTTTACGCGAACGGGTGATTCCACATAACCCCTTTCCTTGATGTGATGAATAATGTGTTTGTCATTTACAATCAATACAATCTTGTTCTTTTCGTTGAGCGGTTTCTTGTATTGGCGGAGATCCCTCTTTCGGGTGTACATTGGTGCACGCAGAACAACCGGGTCATCCTGAATACTATCGATCACCATTTTAATATACGGCTTGGGACAATAGTCACCATATTTGCGGTCCAGAATAGCCTTTACAATTTCCCGTGCCCTCGCATTTGGGATACTGTTGCGTTTGCTGAGTCCGTCAAAAACGAGGTAAGGCGGAGAGTCATCCTCCGGATCGACGTTTGTTTCGTAGCTTGTATTCGCGATTGGCCTGGCTCCGAAGCGTTCATAAAAAGCAAGCCGCTGCTGATTCTGCTTTAAGAGCAGCTCATCATCACCACAAAGTTCAGGGTCGTCGGGCAAACATTCGAAGAGAATCCCAAAAGCATCCAACGCTTCCGCTTCTTCCCTTACCCTTTCATACAATGCACCACCCAGCCCTGATGAAGTCTTTTCCTGTGAAACGGCGATGTAATCAAGAAAGCAGAATCCCAGGTCCGACATATACAGCATCAAGGCAAACCCCCTGACGGCATCGTTGATGTCTTCGGCAATAAAAAGAGTTGTCTGGTATTTATATTTGAGCGGATCGATCATCTGGTTTTCGATCTCTTCGATCTTTTCATCAGCAAGAAGCGGAATCTGGCTTTTGATAATATCCTTCACCTTTTCCATTTTCCGTATATTCACTTCGAGATACGGATTGGATATTTTTCGGATTCTGATCATACATTTCCCAATTGGGTTTTAAACATCTCGTGAATTTGCATCTTACTGATCAATTCCATTGACAGTCAATTACTCTTCTTCATCACTTTTCGCTGTAAATGCTTTATAGATAGTATAAGTTCTATAGACACCGTATATTAAAAAAACTATTCCAATAGTGGTTCTCCCTGTTTTGCTGATTGGAAATGGCAATGTGTCGAAAAACAATATCATCACACCCAGCGCCATGTAAATCAGAACCATAAAAAACTTAAATGCCAAATAAATGCGATCCTTTGCTTCCATTTTCTAAAATTTTATTACAACATTAATTTATAGGTACTGCATAACCCGAATTATATTTCCTCCGGTTTGCCAAAGTACCAGTCAAACATTTTGCTCAGATCCAACCAATATCATGATCACGTCTACTTTCAAGACTGTCAACCGCCAAATATTGCAGATCTTCCCGAATCCGTCAACTACAAAATTAACAATTACAGCAACCCAAAAAACCATCAGGCATTAATAACAAGCTATAATTGATAATTCCTTATGAATATCAACTACTGAATTTAGCCTCCTGGAACTGTTATATCTTCCCAACGAAGAAACAAAAGACCGACCCATCACCCGATAGCCTTTGCTCCTCAGACAATCAGGAATAACTTTGCCTGCTCAAAATTGAGGATTGCTTTTCGGG
>Ga0209430_1000759_pt1 | contig 28972 bp, 30 predicted proteins | sample BarGraIncub1133A_FD_184504 | JGI IMG/M metagenome (GOLD analysis project Ga0209430, IMG submission 184504) | Arctic peat soil microbial communities from Barrow, Alaska - Barrow Graham LP Incubations 11-33A (SPAdes) (version 2) | ecosystem: Environmental > Terrestrial > Soil > Wetlands > Peat... | reverse complement strand
CCGGATATGGTCATCGACCTCTCCGACGAGCCCGTCGTCACCAGCGCGGACCGCTTCAGGTTGGCGGGCGTCGCCCTCGGACGCGGCGTTTCATACCAAGGGGCCGACTTCCGGTTCGATGCCCCGGTACCGACGACGGTCACCGCGACGCCCACGTTGGCCGTCGTCGGTACCGGGAAGCGCGTCGGCAAGACGGCGGTCTCCGCGCACGTCGCGCGGCTTCTGGCCGCTGCCGGCATCCGGCCGGTGGTGCTCGCGATGGGCAGAGGCGGACCGGAGCTCCCGGAATTGTTGCGCGGAGACGAGCTGCACCTGACCACCGAGGACCTGATCTCCTTCGCACGGCAGGGGAGGCACGCCTCGTCGGACAACTATGAGGACGCGGTGATGAGCCGGGTGATGACGGTGGGCTGTCGCCGATGCGGCGGGGGACTTGCCGGGGCGACATATTTCAGCAACGTCCAAGAGGGCGCACGCCTCGCGGACGGGTTGGGTGCCGCGGTCATGCTGCTCGAAGGCTCGGGCGCCGCCGTTCCGCCGGTCCACGCGGATGCGTCGCTCCTGGTCGTCGGGGCCTCGCAGGGGGCCGGATACGTGACCGATTACTTCGGGCCGCTTCGCGTGGACGCCGCCGACGCGGTCGTGATCGCGGGCGCGGAGCCGATGCTGGTATCGCGTGAAAAGGTCGCCGCGCTCGTCTCGGCGGTCCGCCGCCGCCGTCCCGAGGTCCCCGTGTGCACCATCACGTTCCGGCCGCATCCGATCGAGCCGATCGAGGGCCGCCGGGTGTTCTTCGCCACCACTGCGCCGCGGGTGCTCGTGCCCGTTCTCGCGGCGCATCTGGAGGAGCGCTACGGGTGTGTCGTGGTCGCCTCCAGCCCGTACCTGTCCGATCGCGCGCGGCTGCGGGAAGACCTCGACGCGGCCGCCGGCTCCTTCGACACCTTCGTCACCGAGCTCAAGGCCGCCGCGATCGATGTCGTGGCCATGACCGGCGAGAGGTACGGCGTCCCGACCGTGCTCGTTGATAACGTCCCGTTGCGCGTGGGTGGCGACGACCTCGATGCGACAGCACTCGATCTCGTACAGCGCGCCACAAAGCGGGCCGCGGAAAGGTCTCACGATGCCTGACGACAACACCCGGCGCCCGATCGTGATATCGGAGGCACGCCACGGACTACCGTTCAGCAAGGGGCTGATGGCGCAGTCGTTCATGGCCACCGGCATGGCCCCGAGCCGCTCATATGCGGTCGCGGCCGCCGTCGAGAAGACGATACGTGACGCCGACAAGGCCCAGATATCCTCGCTGGAGCTGTATGAGCTCGCCGTGTCGGTGCTGCGCGAGACGGCGGGCGATGTGTTCGCCGACCGCTACGAGCGCCTCTACGAGGTCGCCCGCCGCGACCGGCCGCTCATCGTGCTCATCGGCGGCACCACCGGCGTCGGTAAGTCGACGATCGCCACGGAGATCGCGCACCGGCTCGGTATCACGCGGATCGTTTCCACGGATTCCATTCGCGAGGTGATGCGTGGTATCTTCTCCAAGGACCTCATGCCGGCGATCTACGAGTCGTCGTTCAACGCCTGGCGAGGACTGAGAATCCCGGTGCCCTCCGGTGCCAATCCAGTGATCGTCGGATTCCGGGAGCAGACCGCCGTCGTGACGACGGGGATCAAGTCCCTCATCGAACGTGCCGTGCTCGAGGGCGTGAGCATGATCGTCGAGGGAATCCACCTCGTCCCCGGCTACATCGACCCGGCGGAGTTCCGCAATGCGTCAGTGGTCCAGCTCATCGTCACGGTCGACGAAGAGGACGCCCACCGCAGCCACTTTTACATTCGCGAGGTGCAGACCGACGGCGGACGTCCGCTCGAGAAGTATCGCGCCAACTTCGACAACATCCGACTGCTCGGACACTACATCGAGGAGCTCGCGGCAGAACATGGGACTCCGCTCGTGCACAGCCTGCAACTGGACAAGACAGTGGCTGAGACGCTCGAGCTGATCGTAACGGCGGCCACAGGGGATTCGAAGGCCCCGGCTGACCGCAAGAATCCGTAGGACAGTGCGCCAATCAGGCGTACTCCGGAACGAAATGAAAGGAACGCCACATGAAGTTCTTCCTGGACACGGCGAACCTCGCCGAGATCGAGGAGGCCGCGTCGTGGGGGGTGCTCTCCGGCGTCACCACCAACCCCACGCTCTACGCTCGCGAAGGCGGCAAGCTCGCCGACTTCCACTCTCACCTCAAGCGGATCTGTGAGCTTTGCGACGGACCGGTCAGCGGGGAGACGGTCGGCTTGAAGCGCGACGAGATCGTTCGCGAGGGACTCGAGCTCGCAGAGCTTGCGCCGAACATCATCGTGAAGGTGCCGGTCATGCCCGAGGGGCTCGCCGCCGCCAAGTCGCTGTCCGACCGCGGTATCAAGGTCAACATGACGCTGTGCTTCACCGTGCCGCAGGCGCTGCTCGCAGCCCGTGCAGGCGCCTCGTACATCAGCCCCTTCGTGGGCCGGTTCGACGACATCTCCGAGGACGGCATCGCGCATCTGGAGGAGACGGTCCTGGCCGTCAACAATTACGACTTCGGTCACGAGGTCGAGGTCATCGCCGCGTCGATCCGCTCGGCGAACCACGTCACGCAGGCCGGCCTCATGGGCTGTGACATCGCGACGGTGCCGTTCAACGTGCTGAAGAACCTCGTGAAGCATCCGCTGACCGATCGCGGCCTCGAGTCGTTCCTCGCCGATTGGGAGAAGGTCAAGAACTCATGAGTGCTCGCCCCCGTAAGCGCGGCCGTCGTGGCGGCTCCACTCCCGCCGAGGCAGTTCCGCAGCCTTCAGTGACCCGTGCCGACCTCGAGCCCAAGACCATCGCCGAACTTCGCGTGATGGGCACGGAGCTCGGGCTCGACATGAAGCCGCTCAAGAAGAAGGACGAGATCATCGACGCCGTGCTCGAGGCCCGCACCAAAGCCGAGGGTTTCGTCGACGTGGTCGGTATCCTCGACATCCTGCCGGAGGGCTACGGCTTCCTGCGCACCAGCGGCTACCTGCCCGGCGACAACGACGTCTATGTCTCGATGTCGATCGTGCGCCGTCACGAACTGCGCAAGGGCGACATGGTGCGCGGTCAGGTGCGTCCGCCCAAGGAGACCGAGAAGTACGCGGCGCTCCAGAAGGTCTCCAGCATCAACGGAAAGACTCCGGAGGAGAACCGCGGGCGCAAGGAGTTCAAGGACCTCACCCCGATCTACCCGGACGAGAAGTTCAAGATGGAGTGGAAGCCCGACGCCATCACGACGCGGATCATCGATCTCGTCGCGCCGATCGGCAAAGGTCAGCGCGGACTCATCGTGTCCCCGCCGAAGGCCGGCAAGACCACCATCCTCAAGGACATCGCGGCCGCGATCCACGCGAACAACCCCGAGGTCTACCTCATGTGCCTGCTCGTGGACGAGCGGCCCGAGGAAGTCACCGACATGCAGCGTTCGATCCACGGCGAGGTGCTGTCCTCGACGTTCGACATGCCGTCGGACAACCACATCCTCGTGGCCGAGCTGTGCATCGAGCGCGCGAAGCGTCTGGTGGAGAGCGGCTACGACGTCGTGATCCTGCTCGACTCCATCACCCGCCTCGGCCGCGCCTACAACCTGGCGAGCCCGACCTCCGGCCGCATCCTGTCCGGCGGTGTCGATTCCACGGCGCTGTATCCGCCGAAGAAGTTCTTCGGTGCGGCGCGCAACATCGAGTTCGGCGGGTCGCTCACGATCATCGCGACCGCGCTCGTGGACACCGGCTCCAAGATGGACGAGGTGATCTTCGAGGAGTTCAAGGGCACCGGCAACATGGAACTGCGCCTGGATCGGCGTCTCGCCGATAAGCGCATCTTCCCGGCTATCGACGTCGTCACCTCCGGTACCCGCAAGGAGGAGCTCCTGCTCGATCCGGTGGAGGCCCCGTACATCTGGAAGCTGCGGCGTGTGCTGCACTCGCTGGAGTCGGGCCCCGCGGTCGAGCTGCTCATCGACCGCCTCAAGAAGACCGGGTCGAACCGCGAGTTCCTTGCGGCGATCTCGAAGACGGCCGCTGCCACCAAGCGCAACGGCGAGTAGCCGCTCCGATCGGGCTTCCGTCCGCGTGTGAAGGGCCCCGGAGGATCCTCCGGGGCCCTTCTTTTCGGCCTTACGCATCCGCCTTCATTTGCCGGTGCTCAGCGGTGCAGAGACCGTCGGCCCCCGCAGTGATGCATCGACCCGCAGGAGCGCCTCCGGGATCGCGCGGGCGACACCGACGAAGCGGCTGCCGTTGCCCGTGGAGCCCTTGAGGATGTACGCCGGCAGGACGTAGCGCTGGTCGTAGTCGAGCGGATCGTTGATGTAGCTGAGCGACACGGTGTCCACGACCCCGGTGTCCCGGTCCTCGACGTTGAAGAGCTGTGCGTCGCCCTTCTTCGCGGCCGTGAGCGCCTCGTCGGTGGACTTGAGGGCGTACACCGAGAACGGCTCCACCTCTCTCCAGACCGACAGCGCGCCCAAAATGCGGCCGTCCTCCCCGAACTGGACCACGATCTTAGGTCCGACGCCCTTGTCGAAGTCGATGCCACCCAGTGCTTTGTGACCGAAGCGCACCTCGACCATGAACGGCCGCTCGACCCACCGGCCGTTCTCGTAGGTACCCACGACGTTCCCGCGGTTCACGTCCCGGAACTCGGCGGAATCCTCCACGAGCCCCGATCCGGCGAGGAACGTCTCGGCCTTCTTCCGGTACTCGTTGTCGGATAGCAGATGCTGCAGCGGTCGTGTCTGCTTTTCGAACGCGTCGGTGGTGTAATCGAAAGAACCAGTGGTCTTGTCGACCTCGTAGGTCGCCCCCTCGTCTGCGATCAGGAACTTGCCCCCGATCTCCTCGGTCGCACCCTTCAGCCCGAGTCCGCGGGCACGCTTCTCGAAGGCGCTCTTGGTGACGTTGGCGGGCTTCACCCGGTAGACCATCAGGCGTTTCGGTAGAGAGGACGTTGCCGCCTTGGAAGTCAGCGACTCGAATCGTCCGGCCGAGCCGGTCACATCCATCGGGGCGACGGTCAAGACCGCAGTACCCTCCTTCGCCTCCGCCCTGTCCAGAGAGCTTGTTCGCGCAGTGCCTGACGCGCACGCGGACGTCAACAGAAGCACCAGTGCGCCCGAAAGCCACACAGTGGAGCGTCTCACAGCTTTCACGAAGGCCTCCTTCTAGAAGTTCAGATTGGTGTCCCAGTAGGCGTACTGTCCGGCGGTGCCTGAGCTGTATGCGGGGGGATCGGCGGCGACCGGGCCGTAGCCCCACAAGTAGTCGTTGACCGCCGTTCTTGCCCCGAATGTGCGGGCCACGTTCCGGCCGATCCAAGATTGCGTCGCCTGGCCGTACTTGTACCAGGCGACCCTGACCCCGTATGCCTGGCGCGAACCGTACGGTCTGGCGTAGTCGGAGAACAATTGTCCGCCATTCGGCGTCAGCGTCATGTCGGTCGCGTATCCGCAGATCAGATGCACTCCGTTGGCGGCGGAGCCGAAGTTCGCGGGAGAGCCCTTGAGGAAGTTGCACGTGTACATCAGCGCCCACTCTGCGTCCCGGGCGCCGAGGTCCATCTCGGCGGGAGTGGCCTGCCAGTCGTTTTTCTTGGTGCTGAACTGCAGCGCGTTGGGATAGCCGTGTCCGGCGAACGCGACGAGATCGACGTCGTCGCACAGCCGATATGCGTTGCCTCCCAGGCCCGATCTCTTCCAGTCGAGCTCCCATGCGCTTGCGTTGCCCCAGTTGAACTGCCACCCCCAGCTCGTGACCGGGTCGTCGACGATCCGCCTGAGCCCCTCGACGCACTGTTGGGACGAGGCGAGATTGCCGTACACGGATGCAGGGGCGCCCGTTCCGGCATAGGCCCCCACCCAGTCGATACCGACGCTGACGTAGCCCCCATCGTCGTCCGCATAGGCGGGCGCCGCTGACGCGCAGATAAGCGCGATCGCGGCGATACCGATAGCGAACCTGATCATCCCTCGCATATCCTGCACCGTCTCCCTCCGCCGGCTCGACCTTGCGTGGGCTCCACCTCGGCGGTCGACGAAGCGATCTTCCGGGCGGAGTGTCCCGTGCCGGCCTTACCGGAACCTTGCCGGTCCCCGAGCGTTCGGCGGTCCGATAGTAGACGTCGGGAAAGAAGAAAGGCCCCGGATATGTATCCGGGGCCTTTCTGTTGGTTTGTGCGGACGGGCCGTCTAGCGCTGCCCGCGGTAGCCGCCGGACGAGCCGCCGGAGCCGCTCGCGCGGCCCTTGCCGCCGGTGCGTCCGACCCTGCGCTGGCCGGACGGAGCCGGCTGGTGCTTCGGGGCGCCGACCTTGCGCTCGGGGTCCGGAATCACGCGGGTCGAGTCGTAGCGGAAGCCCACCGAGTCCTCCGCCGCGTTGATGATCGCGCCGATCGTCTTCTCGATGTCGCGGAGGTTGTCGTGCTCCTCCGGTGAGAGCAGCGTGAACGCGGCGCCCGACTTGCCTGCGCGAGCGGTACGCCCGATGCGGTGGACGTAGTCCTCAGGCACGTTGGGGAGGTCGTAGTTGATGACGTGGCTGATGCCGTCGACGTCGATGCCGCGGGCCACGATGTCGGTGGCCACGAGTACCTTGCAGGCGCCGCGCTTGAACTCGCTGAGTGCGCGGACGCGCTGCGACTGTGTGCGGTTACCGTGGATCGCGGCGCTGGCCACTCCGGCGCGCTCGAGCGTCTGCGCGACGCGGTCGGCGCGGTGCTTCGTACGGGTGAATACCAGGATGCGCTCGAGCCGGTGCTCCTCGATGAGGTGGATCAGCAGATCGCTCTTCTGCGTACCCGAGACGGGGTACAGGGTCTGTTCGATCGCCGCGATCGGGGTCGAGGGCGGGGAGACGTCGACACGGGCCGGGTTCTCCAGCGTGTCGCCGATGATGCGCAGCACCTCAGGCGTCATGGTCGCCGAGAAGAGGAGTGTCTGGCGGTGGTTGGGAAGCTGGTCGAGGATGCGCTTCACGTCGGGCCAGAATCCCTGGTCGAGCATGCGGTCGGCCTCATCGAGCACGAGCACTTCGACGCGGCTCAGGTCCACGTGGCGCTGGTTCGCGAGATCGAGCAGGCGGCCGGGCGTTGCGACGAGCATGTCCACACCGCGCTGCAGCGCGCGGCGCTGCGGCTCGTAGCCGACGCCGCCGTAGACGGCCGCGACCTTGTGGCGCGTCGAGCGCGACGCGGTCTTGGCGACGTCCTCTATCTGCAGGGCGAGCTCACGGGTAGGCGTGACGACGAGCGCGCGGATGCCGCCGGCGCGTGCGGTGATGCGCTGGAGGGTCGGCAGCACGAACGCGGCGGTCTTGCCGGTGCCGGTCTGCGCACAGCCGATGATGTCGCGGCCCTCGAGCACGATCGGGATGCAGCCGGCCTGGATGGGGGTCGGCTCGGTGTAGCCCATCGACGCGACGGCCTGCAGAAGGCGTGCGTCTAGACCAAGGTTGTCGAAACTCAAATGAAGTTCTCCTTCGTGGCGCGGCCCTCAAGGGCGGCGCATGTGGCAGACGCGATTCGATCCGTCAGCCAACCGAAGGTGAGCTAGAGGATGACCGGGTCTTGGCTTCGTGAAACCACCGGCTGGTGGCACACGCGTTCGCACAGTATAGGGGCAGCAGAGAGCAAATGCGAATCGCCCCCTCGTGTGGTTGCCGTGCGCACGCTGTGCGTGATACTATTCTGCGGCTGTCCAGCGCCCGGTCGGAAACCGTGCGCACCCCTTTTGCGGAGGTAGATGAGATGCGCCAGGGAATCCATCCTGACTATGTAGAAGCCACAGTGCACTGCTCGTGTGGCAACACCTTCACCACCAAGTCGACCACGGCCTCGCTGCGCGTGGAGCTCTGCGACCTGTGCCACCCGTTCTACACGGGCCAGCAGAAGTTCGTGGACACCGGCGGACGCGTCCAGCGCTTCGCCGACAAGTTCGGCGCGTCTTCCGAGACCGTCGTCCAGAAGGAGGCGGCAGCCAAAGAGGCGCGCCGCGTCGCGCACGAAGAGTCCGTCATCGTTGCCCGCCAGGCCCGTGAGATCCGCGAGCGTGCCGAGGCCGAAGAGGCCGAGAAGGCCGCAGCTCGTGCGCCGAAGGCCGCCGCGGTCGTCGAGGAGTCCGTTGCCGACGAGTCCGTCGTCGAGGAAGCTCCCGTCGAGGACGCTGCCGAGTAGCATTCTTCAACCGAACGCTATGATGGGAGACGGGACCGCATACGGGGTCCCGTCTCCTGTCTATGTGAGGGCCAGATGACCATGGATGTCCAGCTGCTCTACAGCACCCCTGAACCGGAGCGCGCCATCGCGGCGGCGGCTCGGCTGTGCTACTCCCCGGTCGGCGCCGCCGATCTTCTGGAGCACATGAGCGAAGAGGCGGTGCGCAGGGTCCTGCGCACTGTCATCACCTCGGGGCACACGTCGACCCTCGAGCACGCGAGCTACACCTTCGCCATCGACGGGGTGTCGCGGGCCATGACCCACCAGCTGGTGCGCCACCGCCTCGCGAGCTACAACCAGCAGTCGCAGCGCTACGTGACCTACGACAGCGAGCCGGTCTTCGTCGTCCCGCCGTCGGTCGCCGCCGACCCGGAGGCGCGCGCCACCTTCGACGAAGCCTGCGCCTCTTCCTTCGAGGCGTACCGTGCGCTGCTCGACGCCGGCGTGCCGCCCGAGGACGCGCGCTATCTGCTGCCGAACGCCATGGAGACCAAGATCGTCGTCACCATGAACGTCCGCGAGCTGCTCCACTTTTTCGAACTGCGTTGCTGCAGGCGCGCCCAGTGGGAGATCCGTGAGGTCGCGCTGGCGATGCTCGCCCTCGCGGAGCCGACCGCGCCCTACATCTTCATGGACGCCGGGGCTTCGTGCCGCCGCGGACCGTGCGGCGAGGGCAAGATGACGTGCGGAGAACCCTATCCGAAGGCGCCCAGACGTGACTGAAGAGACCGCGGCAACCGCCGCTGACGAGATCCCGTCGCAGTCCCCGGCATCATCCGAGGCGCCGCGACTGAGCGAGGCCGAGGTCGAGCGGTTGTTCTCCGGCCACGCGCACCATACGCACATCGGTGGCCAGGCGCTGCTCGAAGGGATCATGATGCGCGGCCGGACCGCTTGGGCGGTCGCAGTGCGCCGCACCGACGGCTCGCTGCACATCGAGGAGCACGATCTGCCCGCCAAGACCCGCTCCGGCTGGCGCACCTGGCCGATCGCGCGCGGCGTCTGGGCGATGTACGAGACCCTGGCGCTCTCCCTGAAGGCCTTCGGCATCGCCGCCTCGCTGCAGGGCGAGACCGAGGAGGAGCAGCTCACGGCCACCGAGATCGGTTGGACGATGGTCGCGGGCGTCGCACTCGCGGTCGGGGCGTTCATCGTGGCGCCCGCGCTGCTCACGAACCTGGTGACGAGCACCACGCAGCATCCGTACCTGTGGAACATCGTCGACGGCGTCCTGCGTCTCGCCGTCTTCTTCGCCTACATCTGGGGCGTCGGCTTCATGCCGGACATCCGACGGGTGTTCGCCTACCACGGCGCCGAGCACAAGTCGATCCACGCGTTCGAGCACGGTCTGCCTCTCGAGGCCCGCTACATCCAGCGTTACGGCACGCTGCACGTCCGCTGCGGGACAGCGTTCCTGTTGATGGTGATGGTCGTGTCGATCGCAGTCTTCTCGCTCGTCCCGGGGAAGGTGATCCTCGGGTTCTGGGGGATCACAAGCGGTGTCGCGATCGTCTCGTTCAACATCCTGAGCCGTATCGTCTTGATGCCGCTCGTTGCGGGACTCGCCTACGAGATCACCGTGAAGTGGGCCGGCAGCCACTCCGAGGAGCCGCTCGTGAAGTTGCTCCTGTGGCCGGGTATGCAGTTGCAGCGCCTGACGACCCGCGAGCCCGATGACGACATGATCGAGGTCGCTGTCGCGGCGCTGAAGGCGGTCGCCGCGCGCGACGAAGTCAACGCCGTCGCCAGTGTGTCGACCGTGGAGTCGCCGACGCTGTCCTGACCGTCGCCGGAAGGACCGGCGTTCGGCAGGGACCGTGCTACGCTTGATCCGATCACACCCGGGCTCCGAAAACCGCCCGTACCGATACCGAAGAAGGACTTCACCCCATGCGCGAGAAACTCGCTTCGATCCTTGCTTCATACGACGAGCTCACCGCCCGTCTGTCCGACCCCGCTCTCCTCTCGGACCAGAAGGAGTACGCCCGCCTGGCCAAGGAGCGCAGCGCGCGCATGCCGCTGGCTGAGAAGGCCCGCGAGTACATCGCCGCGCTCGACGAGCTCGAGGTCGCGAAGGAGATGCTCCGCGCCGAGTCCGACCCGGAGATGAAGGAGATGGCCGCTTCCGAGATCAAGTCCATCGACGAGCGTCTGCCCGCCTTCGAGGACGAACTCAAGGTCATGATGCTGCCGAGCGACCCCAACGACGACAAGGACATCATCGTCGAGATCCGGTCCGGCGCCGGCGGCGACGAGGCCGCGCTGTTCGCGGCCGACCTCTATCGCATGTACCTGCGCTACGCCGACGCCCAGAAGTGGAAGTACGAGGAGATCGACTCCAGCGAGACCGAGAGCGGTGGCATCCGCGAGGTCTCCTTCCGTGTCCGGGGGAGCAAGGTCTACTCGAAGATGAAGTTCGAGTCCGGGGTGCACCGCGTCCAGCGTGTCCCTGCGACCGAGACCCAGGGGCGCATCCACACCTCGACGGCGACCGTGGCGGTACTTCCCGAGGCCGACGACGTCGAGGTCGAGGTCGTCATGAGCGACCTGCGCATCGACGTCTACCGCGCCTCGGGACCAGGCGGCCAGTCGGTCAACACCACGGACTCCGCTGTCCGCATCACGCACCTTCCGAGCGGGCTCGTGGTCCAGTCGCAGAACCAGAAGAGCCAGCTGCAGAACAAGGAAGCGGCGATGCGCGTCCTGCGCGCCCGCCTCTACGAGCAGGAGCTCGAGAAGCAGCAGGCCGAGCAGGGCGCGGCGCGGCGCAGCCAGATCGGCTCGGGCGACCGCAGTGAGAAGATCCGGACGTACAACTATCCGCAGGACCGGATCACCGATCATCGCATCGGGCTCACCGTCCACAACATCCCCGCGGTCATGAGCGGGGAGGTCGACGCGCTCGTCGAAGGCCTCGTCGCCGCCGACCGCGCCGAACGCCTCAACGCGGTCGTATAGCCGTGGCAAGCCCCGATCGCGACTGGGCGGTCGGCGAAGCGCTGGCCTGGACCGTCGACTACCTGACGCGCAAGGGTGTCGAGAACCCGCGGCGCAGCGCCGAGTGGCTCCTGTCCGCAGCGACCGATCTGAGCCGGATCGAACTCTATGCCCGCTTCGACAGGCCGCTGACCCCCGATGAGCGTGCGATCCTGCGTGCGGGGATCGAGCGTCGTGCGGCCGGTGAACCGCTCCAGTACGTGACCGGCGAGATGCCCTTCCGCCATCTCGTGCTCAAGGTCCGCCCTGGGGTGTTCATCCCGCGTCCCGAGACCGAAGTGCTCGTGGACACGGTGCTGGAGCACCTCGACCGCTGTGAGACCCCCGAGCCGATCGTCGTCGACCTGTGCGTGGGTTCCGGTGCGATCGCCGTCTCGGTCGCTTACGAGCGGCCGACCACTCGCGTGTACGCGACCGAGATCGTGCCGGCCACGGCGGAGGTCGCGCGCGACAACGCCGAGAGATGCGGCGTCGCGGACCGGACGACGGTCCTCGATGGTGACCTGTTCGTTCCGCTGCCCGCCGGGTTGCGGGGATCCGTGGACGTCGTCGTTTCGAACCCGCCCTACATCCCCACGGCCGACCTGGCGGACCTGCCCTCGGAGGTGGGCGGATTCGAGCCCCGCGTCGCGCTGGACGGCGGCCTCGACGGCCTCGACGTCGCGCGGCGCATCTTTGCGGAGGCGGGTTCGTGGCTGCGCCCCGGGGGACTTCTCGCGATGGAGTTGGACGAGACCCGGGTCGCCGCGGCGGCTGTGGAGATGCGGGCCGGTTTCGACGATGTCCGGGTGGTCGCCGACCTCACCGGGCGTCCGCGCATCGTGGTCGGGACCGTCACCGCGAACAGAATCGCCTGAACGCCGCGAAAGTGGCTGCGGATGCCCTGTCCGCGTGGTATGAATGAGCAGTAGCACGGCACGACCTTAACGGGCCGCGACCGCATCGCGATTGGCGTACGACGGGAGGCTTGATAGCGATGAGCAAAGTCATCCATATCGATCCGGAGGCACCTTCGGCTGAAGCCATAAACTTGGCGGCTTCGGTGCTCCGGGACGGCGGGATCGTCATCTTCCCGACCGAGACCGTTTACGGCATCGGAGCCGCTGCCACATCGTGCATCGGCCCGCAGGAGATCGTCGATATCAAGATGCGCCCGGCCTCCAAGCCCCTCCCGTGGCTCGTGGAGACGGAGGACGCACTCTACACGTACGGCGCGGACGTCCCCGAATACGCACACCGGTTGGCGCAGCACTTCTGGCCGGGAGCTCTCACGCTCGTCGTACACGCGTCGGCGAGGGTGGGCAAGGATTTCCGGGACACGCGCGGCACCGTCGCGCTGCGCTGCCCGGACAACGAGGTCGTTCAGGAGTTGATCCGCGCGAGCGGCGGACCCATCATCACGACGTCCGCGAACACGTCCGGCAAGCATGCGCCGGGTTCCTTCGATGAGCTCGAGGACCGGATCATCGCGGCTGCGGACCTGACGCTCGATGGTGGCGAGACGCGGCATGGCATGGCGTCGACGGTGGTCGACTGCACCGGCGTCGAGCCGGTCATAGTCCGCGACGGCGCAATACCCGCTGACGAGATCGCTTCGGTCGCGGCGGCGGAGTGATCCTTTCGCATGGACCGGCATCACACGAAGGGGCGTCCCCCAAGCGGGGCGCCCCTTCGCGGTACAATCCCGATACTGTGCGGCCGATGACGGCCCGCATGCGACCCGGATCAAGGGAGTGAGTGTGCGGATCACCATCGGCGCCGACCACGCGGGCTTCGCTCTCAAGGAGTCCGTGCGCTCGTATCTCGAGCAGTCCGGCCACGCGGTGACCGACGCGGGCGCGTACTCCGAGGACTCGGTCGACTACCCCGTCATCGCCGCGGCCGTGGCCGGTGCGGTGTCCTCAGGAGACGCGGAGTTCGGCGTTCTCGTGTGCGGGACCGGCTTGGGCATGGCCATCGCGGCCAACAAGGTTCGCGGCGTGCGCGCCGTCCAGGTCAACGATGTGGCGTTCGCCGAGATGGCGCGCCGTCACAACGACGCCAACGTGGTCACACTCGCGGGACGCTCGATCGATCCCGATCGGGCGTTCGCGATCGTCGATGCCTTCCTCTCGACCGGTTTCGAGGGCGGGCGTCACCAGAAGCGCGTCGACCAGATCTCGGGCCTGGAGTGTGGCCCCACCGAGACCGTCTCCTAACGAAAGGTACGTCCCGCCATGGCATTCCGTTTCCTGGACAGCGCCGACCCTGAGGTCGCATCAGCGTGTGACGCGGAGCTCGAGCGCCAGCGCTCGACCGTCGAGCTCATCGCCTCCGAGAACTTCACGTCCCTCGCGGTCCTCGAAGCCGCAGGGACCGTGCTCACCAACAAGTACGCCGAGGGCCTGCCCGGCAAGCGCTACTACGGCGGTTGCGAGAAGGTCGATGTCGTCGAGAACCTCGCGCGCGACCGCGTGAAGGAGCTCTTCGGGGCCGACCACGCCAACGTGCAGCCGCACGCGGGTGCGCAGGCCAATATGGCCGTCTACTTCGCGGCGCTGAACCCGGGTGACAAGGTCCTGGGGATGAGCCTGGCGCATGGAGGGCACCTGACGCACGGCAGCCCGGTCAACTTCTCGGGCAAGTGGTTCGACATCGTCGCGTACGGCCTCGATCCCGAGACCGAGCGTATCGATTACGACGAGGTCGAACGTCTCGCCAAGGAGCAGCGCCCGAAGATGATCATCGCCGGTGCCAGCGCGTACCCGCGCACGATCGACTTCGAGCGGTTCGGTGCGATCGCGCGCGAGGTCGGCGCGTATCTCATGGTCGATATGGCCCATATCGCCGGCCTGGTCGCCACGGGCGCGCATCCGTCTCCCGTGCCGCACGCCGACTTCGTCACCTCCACATCGCACAAGACGCTGCGCGGGCCTCGCTCGGGATTCATCCTGTGCAAGGAAGAGCACGCGAAGGCCATCGACAAGGCCGTCTTCCCCGGGCTGCAGGGCGGCCCGCTCGAGCACGTCATCGCCGCGAAGGCCGTGGCGTTCGGCGAGGCGATGCAGCCCTCGTTCAAGACCTATATCGATCAGGTCGTCCTGAACGCTCGCGTGATGGGGGAGGCGATGGTCGATGCCGGCCTGCGGCTCGTCTCGGGCGGTACGGACAACCACCTCATGCTCGTGGATCTCACGCCGGCGGGTATCACCGGCAAAGACGCGGAGCATCTGCTGGAGAGCTGCGGGATCACCACGAACAAGAACGCCATCCCCAACGATCCACAGTCCCCGTTCGTCACCAGCGGCATCCGGATCGGTTCCCCCGCGATCACCACGCGTGGTTTCGACGAGGCCGACGCGCGCTTGGTCGGAGAGCTCGTCGCGCAGGCGATCTTCGGGCGCGACGACGAGGCCGTTCTTTTCCGCGTTCGCGAGAGCGTCCGCGGATTGACCGAGGCACACCCGCTCTACCCGGAGCTCTAGGCCCCAGCCACTGCGAGGCGGGCGCCGGTTGGCCCGCGAGGAGAAGTGAGATGCAGTACGCGCCGAACGTGACGGTCGTCGACCACCCGCTCGTCCAGCACAAACTGTCGGTCCTTCGCGATATCCGCACGGGCCCCAAGGAGTTCCGCGAGTTGGTGGGTGAACTCGCGCAGTTGATGGCGTACGAAGCCACCCGCGGCTTCCAGCTCGCGGAATCGACCGTCACCACCCCGATCTGCGAGACGACCACCAAGGTGCTCGCCGGCAAGAAAGTCGCGATCGTGCCCATCCTGCGTGCCGGGCTTGGCATGGTCGACGGCATCCTGTCGCTGATCCCCGCCGCCAAGATCGGGCACATCGGTCTCTACCGCGACCCCGAGACCCTGCAGCCGGTCGAGTACTACTGCAAGCTTCCGGAGGACATCGGCGAGCGCGACATCATGATCGTCGATCCGATGCTGGCCACCGGCGGCTCCGCCGCCGCCGCGATCGAGTTCCTGCGCCAGCGCGGTGCGAAGTCCGTCCGCCTGCTGTGCATCATCGCGGCGCCCGAGGGCATCGAGGCCGTGATGAAGGCCGATCCGGACGTCCAGGTCTATGTGTGCGCCGTCGACAGCCATCTCAACGACCATGGTTACATCGTCCCTGGTCTCGGCGACGCCGGTGACCGTCTCTTCGGGACGATGTAGGGCCATGACGATAGAGCGCCCGTCCTGGGACGACTATTTCATGACCATCACGAGGCAGGTGGCCACGCGGTCGACCTGCCTGCGTCGCCACTGCGGCGCCGTGATCGTCAAAGACCGCCGGCTTCTCGCGACCGGCTACAACGGCACGCCGAAGGGTCTGCGCCACTGCGAGGAGGTCGGATGTCTCCGGGAGCAGCGCGGGATCGCGCCGGGTTCGCACCATGAGCTGTGCCGCGGCATCCACGCCGAGCAGAACGCGGTGGTGCAGGCGGCGCTCTACGGAGTGGCGATCGGTGGCGCGACCATCTACACGACGCATCAGCCGTGTGTCCAGTGCGCGAAGATCCTGATCAACTCGGGGATCGTGGAGATCATCTACGGGGATGCCTACCCTGACCCGCTCTCCGAGGAGATGCTCGCCGAGTCGGGTGTGGCGCGGCGGCTCTACCTGCCCGACTGCTGAGCGAAAGCGGCTCTCCCCATATGATCATCCAGTACCTGATCCTGATCGGCACCGCCCTCGCGGCGACGCTGGTCGCCACCCCGATCGTGCGGGGATTGAGCGTGCGTGCCGAGCTCGTCGACCGTCCCGGTGGCCGCAAGGTGCACACGAAGGCCGTACCGCGGCTCGGCGGGATCGCCATCTTCGTCGGCTGCGCGATCGCGCTCGCCGTGGAGGTCGGGGGCGAGCTGGCCGGCACGTGGCCCGCCGCGCTCACCCAGGCCGATCCGCCCCTGCTCGGGGCCCTGGGCGGCCTTGTGGTGGTCTTCGCCGTGGGGCTCGTCGACGACCTTCGGGGGCTCACACCGGGCGTGAAGCTGGCCGGGCAGCTCCTAGCTGCGGCGGTTCCGATCGCCGCAGGGCTGCGGGTCGAGTTCGTCGGCAACCCGTTCGGGGGTGGCCTGTTCCAGCTCGGGCTGCTGAGCTATCCGGTGACCGCCCTTTGGATCGTCGGATTCGCCAACGTCTTCAACCTCATCGACGGTCTCGACGGGCTCGCGGCAGGAGTGGCCGGTATCGCCGCCGCGAGCTTCCTCATGCTGGCGATCGACATGAACATGGCTGTGGCCGCGGTCATGGCTGCAGCGCTGATCGGCGCATGCGGGGGCTTTTTGCGCTACAACTTCAACCCGGCGTCCATCATCATGGGGGACTCCGGAGCGCTGCTGATCGGGTTCGCCTTGGCGTGCATGTCGCTTCTGGGCGTCATGAAGTCGGCGGCCGCGATCACGCTCGTCGTTCCCCTGCTCGTCATCGGAGTCCCCGTGTTCGACACGGGGAGCGCGATCATCCGGCGCTGGCGCAGCGGGCGGCCCATCCACGAGGCCGACAACGGCCACATCCACCATCGTCTTCTGCACCGCGGCTTCAGCCAGCGGCAGACCGTTCTCACGATCTACGCATGGTCGGCCGCGCTGGCGCTGGGCGGATATTCGATGCGTCTGGTGCCGATGATCGCGCGCGTCGTCGTCTTCGTGATCCTTGCCGTGCTCTCGGGATTGATGGCGTCGTGGCTCGGGCTGTTCGAGCAGGCACGGATGCACGGCGACGCCGAGGAGTGACCATCGCCGGGTAAGAAGTGCCGTCAGGCCGGTTTTTGACGAGTTCGCACTATTCTCGGGCGGCCTGATGAGGTAGCATTGCCACGCTTTCGACGACACCCCCCGGGTCGCGGAGCGACAACTCGGCGAAGCGAGCGACGATCTTTTTTAGAGATCTCGCCTGCGGTCCTCCTTACGCCGTTCCGTCGAAACGTCCCGGGCCGCTGTCGGGGCATGCGATGAGAACTGACGCGAGTCGAAGGGGTCGAGGAAACTGGGCGCTGTCACCACCGGGATCGTCGCCTTTTTCGGCAATGTCTTTGTCGCGTCTGTCATGGGCGTGGTCGTGGGAGCAGCGGCGCTCACTCTCACCCGGGTCGGCATCGGGATGTTCACTCCCGAAACGCTCGAACTCGGTGCGGCGCGTGCTGTCGTAATGATGGTGTTGGGAATGGTCGGGGCGTTCGTGGGCCTGCTCCTGTACTACCTGTTCGTGCGCGCGGGGCTCGTCCCGTTCGGGTTCGGCCTGATCGCCGGATTCCTTGTTCCGACGCTTTTCATGCTCTTCCGTAACGTATAAGCATCGCTTAGGTCCTCGATCCGTAGGAGGTAGTCGGTACCCGTGGAGAACCTCGGTCCCGCAGTCACCAAGCTGCTCGAAGAGCTGAACCCGTTCGCCGTGTTCGGCGCCGGCGCCCCGCACGGTCAGGAGCTCGCGAAGAACGCGGTCGTTCTCACGAACTACAGCTTCTTCCTCATCATCGCCATTGCGCTCACCGCCCTCTTCTTCTATCTGGCGTCGCGCAAGATGTCGCTCGTGCCCAAGGGCATCGGCAACCTCGGAGAGATGGGCGTCGAGTTCGTCCGCAACAACATCGTGGTCGATGTCATGGGCTCGGAGGGCGTCAAGTACCTCCCGTTCATCGTCACGGTGTTCTTCGCGGTGCTGTTCAACAACTTCCTCGGCCTGATCCCGGGCCTGAAGCCGGGCACGGGCACGCTGGGCACCACGTTCGGGTGGGGCATCATGGTCTTCGTCGTCTACAACTGGATCGGCTTCCAGAAGAGCGGCTTCGTCGGCTACATGAAGAGTTTCCTGCCCTCCGGCACGCCGTGGTGGCTCATCCCGCTGATCTACCCGCTCGAGATCATCAGCCACTTCCTGCGGCCGTTCACGCTCGGCGTCCGCCTCTACGCGAACATGTACGCAGGGCACATCGTCCTCGGCGTGTTCGGCATCTTCGTGGTGATGGTGATCGAGGCGATCAGCCCCGTGGGCGTCGTCGTCGGTTCGCTGTCGCTGATCATGCAGATCGTCATGTATGCCTTCGAGGTGTTCGTCGCCTTCATCCAGGCCTACGTGTTCGCGATCCTGACCGCCGTGTACATGAGCGGCGCGCTGCACGCGGGCGAGCACTAGGCCCTTTGGATCTTGGTCTTTTCGCCGGGAAGCCGGCGTGGTCGTTGAAGTCGTGAAGGTTCTGGTCCCCGCGAGGCGGGTCCCGGTCGTATTCGAAGGAGGAACAGTGGGCGGTTCTCTGAGCGTTCTCGGTGCTGGTCTTGCGTTCGGTCTCGGCGCCATCGGCCCCGGCATCGGAGTCGGCTTTGTAGCAGGTAAGGCGATCGAGGGCATGGCACGTCAGCCCGAGATGGCCGGTCGCATCCAGACCACCATGTTCATCGGTATGGCGCTGGCCGAGGCCATCGCACTGCTCGGCTTCGTTCTCGCGTTCGTCCTGCAGGCCGCCAAGTAAGCACCGTCTTCACAAGGCGCTGCCTGTGACGTAAGGAGCATCGATGGACAAGATCATCCCGCTGACTTCAGAGCTGATGGTCTCGCTCGTTTCGTTCGCCGTGCTCTTCGTGATCATGTGGAAGCTCGCGCTTCCCCCGATCACCAAGATGCTCGACGAGCGCGCGGACAAGATCAAAGATTCGCTGGAGAAGGCCGAGGAGACCCGTGTCGAGGCCGAGCGGCTGCTCGACGAGTACAAGGCCCAGCTCGCGGAAGCGCGGCTCGAGTCGAACCGCGTGATCGAGCAGGGCCGCAAGGTCGCTGAGTCGATCAAGGACGAGATCGTGGCGAAGGCGAACGAGGAGCGCGAAGCCATCCTTGTTCGTGCTCGTGAAGAGATCCAGGGAGAGAAGCGCGTCGCGCTGGCCGAACTCCAGGCCTCCGTCGCCGACCTTTCCGTGGCTGTCGCCGGCCGCATCATCGGCACTACTCTGTCGGCGGCGGACCACGCGGCGCTGATCGAGAAGTACGTCGCCGAGGTGGGAAGCCTCAATGAGAACTAGCGACGTGGCCTCGGCCTATGCGCGCACGCTGTTCGAGTTGGCCTCGCTGGCCGACTCGGTCGACGCCACCGATAAGGGCGTTGCGTCGGTCGCTGCCGCCGTACGGGGCAATCTCGACCTGCGCGATTCGCTCGCCGATGTCGCCGTTCCTGCTGAAGCGAAGCGTGCCGTGGTGCGCGACATCTTCGGCGATGCGGTCACTCCTGAGGCCCTCGCAGTCGTGACGATGCTGGTCGAACGCGGCCACGCGAAGATCCTCGCCGATGTCGCCCGTGCGTACGGCGAGATCGCTGAGAAGGAGCGCGGCATAGTCGTGGCCGACGTCACGACGGCCGTGCCGCTTGACGACGCGCTGCGCGCGTCGCTGACCGAGAAGCTCATCGCCTCCCTCGGCCGTCCCGTCTCGCTCCGCGAGAACGTCGACGTGTCGATCCTGGGCGGCGTCATCATCAAGGTCGCGGGCCGCGTGCTCGACGGCAGCGTCGCATCGCAGCTCGACAGCGTGCGCCGCATGCTCGCGACCACCCAGGGAGGCGAGGCGTAGGTGACCGATATCACCGCGGCACGGATCAATGAAGTACTCAAGGCGCAGCTCGCGTCGTTCACCGCGAAGGTGGACGTTCGTGACGTCGGTACCGTCGTCAAGATCGGCGACGGCATCGCGCACGTTGACGGGCTGAAGAGCGCCATGTCCGGCGAGCTTCTCGAGTTCGTCGGCTCAGGCGGACACACCGTCATGGGCATGGCACTCAACCTCGATGAGAACGCGGTCGGCGCCGTGCTCTTGGGCGAGACCTCGCTCATCAAGGAGAACGATACCGTCCGTACGACGGGTCACGTCGTACAGGTCCCCTCCGGCCCGGGCTTCCTCGGCCGCGTCGTCGACCCGCTCGGCCAGCCGATCGACGGCAGGGGAGCGATCGCCGCGGAGGGCACGCGTCCGCTCGAGTTCAAGGCGCCGGGCGTCATCGCCCGCAAGGGGGTCCACGAGCCGCTCCAGACGGGCATCATGGCCATCGATGCGATGATCCCGATCGGCCGCGGACAGCGCGAGCTGATCATCGGTGACCGTCAGACGGGCAAGACCGCCGTCGCTGTCGACGCGATCATCAACCAGAAGGGCAACGACGTCGTCTGCATCTACGTCGCGATCGGCCAGAAGGCCTCGACCGTGGCGGGCGTCGTTCAGACCCTCGAAGAGTACGGCGCGATGGACTACACCATCATCGTCGCCGCGAGTGCTTCCGACCCCGCGCCGCTGCAGTACATCGCTCCGATGTCCGGCTGCGCCATGGGTGAGCACTTCATGTACACGGGCGCCGATGGCAAGCCCGCGAGCAAGGACAACCCCGGCCGCGCGGTGCTGGTCGTCTACGACGATCTCTCCAAGCAGGCCGTGGCCTATCGCGAGATGTCGCTCAACCTTCGCCGCCCGCCGGGCCGCGAGGCGTACCCGGGCGACGTCTTCTACCTGCACAGCCGCCTGCTCGAGCGGGCCGTCAAGATGAACGACGCGTTGGGCGCCGGTTCGCTCACGGCCCTGCCGATCATCGAGACGCAGGCCGGCGACGTGTCGGCCTACATCCCGACCAACGTCATCTCGATCACCGACGGTCAGATCTTCCTGCAGTCGGACCTCTTCTTCCAGGGCGTCCGGCCGGCCATCAACGTGGGTATCTCCGTCTCCCGCGTCGGCGGCAGCGCTCAGATCAAGGCCATGAAGCAGGTCGCCGGTTCGCTGCGCCTCGACCTCGCGTCCTATCGTGAGCTGGCCGCCTTCGCGCAGTTCGGAAGTGACCTGGACAAGGCGACGCAGAACACGCTGAACCGCGGTGCGCGTCTCGTCGAGCTGCTGAAGCAGGGCCGCTACGTCCCGATGCCCGTCGAACGTCAGGTCCTGGCTATCTTCGCGGGCACCAAGGGCTACCTCGACAGCTGTGCTGTCGAGGATGTGCTCTCCTTCCGCGATGAGTTCCTCGACTTCGTAGAGAGCGCCTACCCGGAGATCGGGTCGGCCATCGTGACCGAGCAGAAGATCTCTCCGGAAACCGAAGCCAAGCTCCGCAGTGTCCTCGACGAGTTCGTCGCGGGCCGTCCGGTCAAAGGTTAAGTAGAGCCGATGCCCAATCTTCGCGACATCAAGAACCGGATCACCTCGACGCATTCGACGAGGCAGATCACGCGCACCATGGAGATGGTCGCAACGGCGAAGATCCGCAAGGCCCAGGACCGCATCGAGTCCGCGCGTCCGTACGCGCTGTCGATGATGGAGGTCCTGCGCAACGTGGCCCGGTTCGTGTCGGGCGCGTCGCATCCGTTGCTGGAAGAGCATGCCGAGCGCAAGCGCGTCGTGGTCATCGCCGTCGCATCGGACCGTGGCCTGTGCGGTGCGTTCAACAGCAACATCCTGCGGCTCACCGAGGGGATCATGCGCGACGAGCGCACCCGTGGCGCCGAGGTCGATCTCATCGCCGTCGGCAAGAAGTCGATCGCCTACTTCCGCTACCGCGGGGTCGAGCCCATCGCCGTGTATCGCGACATGACCGACAAGCCGACGATCGCCGATGCGCGCTCCATGGCCGCTCGCGTCATCCAGGGGTACACCGCGGGCGAGTTCGACGCGGTCAAGATCGTGTTCAACCGCTTCAAGAACGTCGCGGACCAGATCCCCGAGATCCACGACCTGCTGCCGCTGCCGCACGACGTGGTCGACGAAAGCACGGACACCCTCAAGGTCAACCCCGAGTACGTGTTCGAGCCTTCTCCGGAAGCCGTTCTCGAGCGGCTGCTGCCGACCTACATCGAGACGCTCATCTACCGGGCGCTCCTCGAGTCGGCCGCATCCGAGCAGGGCGCGCGCCGCAAGGCCATGAAGTCGGCGACGGACAACGCCAGCGAGATGATCACCACGCTAACCCGCAGCTACAACCGCGCTCGCCAGGGTGCGATCACGAACGAGATCGCCGAGATCGTCGGTGGCGCTGCCGCTCTTGAGAAGCACTAGATGACCGTCAACGAGAAAGAAGCGCCCATGAATATCGGACGCATCGTCCGCGTCATCGGCCCGGTCCTGGACGTCGAGTTCGGACCCGAGTCGATGCCGGCGATCCACAACGCCCTGAAGGTCAAGGCCGAGTCCGCCATCGGGCCGATCGATGTAACCGCCGAGGTCGCAGCTCACCTCGAGGGCAACATCGTCCGCGCGATCGCGATGTCGACCACCGACGGCATGCAGCGCGGCATGGAGGCGGTCGATACCGGCTCCCCCATGATGATGCCGGTCGGCCCCGGAGTCCTTGGCCGCATCTGGAACGTGCTCGGCGAGGTCGTCGACGGTGGCGAGATGCCGGAGATCGAGGGTATGTACCCGATCCACCGCGCCGCCCCCGCCTACGAGGACCTCGAGCCCACCACCGAGATCTTCGAGACGGGCATCAAAGTCGTCGACCTGCTCGAGCCCTACATCAAGGGCGGCAAGACGGGCCTCTTCGGCGGCGCGGGAGTCGGCAAGACCGTCATCATCCAGGAACTGATCAACAACCTCGCCATGGCGCACGGCGGGACCTCCGTCTTCTGCGGCGTCGGCGAGCGCACCCGTGAGGGCACCGACCTCTTCGTCGAGATGAGCGAGTCGGGCGTCATCAAGAAGACCGCGTTGATCTACGGGCAGATGAACGAGCCTCCCGGAGCGCGCCTTCGCGTCGGCCTGGCCGGCCTGACCGTCGCCGAGTACTTCCGCGACCAGGGCCAGGACGTCCTGCTGTTCATCGACAACATCTTCCGCTTCACCCAGGCCGGCTCCGAGGTCTCCGCACTTCTGGGCCGTATGCCGTCGGCGGTCGGCTACCAGCCGACGCTGGCGACCGAGATGGGCGAGTTGCAGGAGCGCATCACCTCCACCAAGCGCGGCTCGATCACGTCCGTCCAGGCGATCTACGTCCCGGCGGACGACCTGACCGACCCGGCGCCGGCCACGGCTTTCTCGCACCTCGACGCCACGACCGTTCTCTCGCGCCAGATCGCGGAGCTCGGCCTGTACCCGGCCGTCGACCCGCTGGCCTCGTCATCGCGCGCTCTTTCGGTCGATGTCGTCGGCGAAGAGCACTACCGCGTTGCGCGTGCCGTGCAGGAAGTGCTGCAGACCTACAAGGACCTGCAGGACATCATCGCCATCCTCGGCATGGACGAGCTCTCCGAAGAGCAGAAGCTCGTCGTCATGCGCGCCCGCAAGATCCAGCAGTTCCTTTCGCAGCCGTTCTTCGTCGCCGAGCAGTTCACCGGCTTCCCCGGCAAGTATGTGAAGCTCGAGGACACGATCCGCGGCTTCGACATGATCGTGAAGGGCGAGTGCGATGCACTCCCCGAGCAGGCGTTCCGGTACGTCGGAGCGATCGAGGATGCGTTCGAGCAGGCCGAGAAGCTGAAGGCGCAGGGATAACCGTGGCGCGCACCCTCGTCTGCGAGATCGTCACGCCGGAGCGGATCGTCTACACCAACGAGGTGGAGATGGTCGTCGTCCCGACGATCGACGGTGAGATCGGCATCCTGCCGCTCCACGTGCCGCTGGTCGGCGCGCTGAAGCCCGGCGAGGTTCGGATCAAGTTCGGCGATACCACAGAGTGGTTCGCGGTCGCGGCCGGCTATATCCAGGTCCACGAGGACAAGGTCATCATTCTTGCTGACGACGCGGTCATCGCGTCGCAGATCGATGTCGAGCGCGCGCGTCAGGCCAAGGCCTTGGCCGAGCAGCGTCTCGCCGAACTGGATTCCCGTGGCGACGAGGTCGACGATCTCGTACGTGATCTGAAGTGGGCGGAAGTCCAGATCGCGGTCGGGAGCGCGCACTAGCGCCGACAGCCGCACGGATGACCTGACATATGGCGGGGCGGCGAGCACGGGCTCGTCGCCCCGCGCGTATGATGTCTCGTAGTACGGCGACGTATCTGGAGAGGGTGCTCAGGGGACTTGGACGCGATCGTAGTAGAGGGTGGGAACCCGATCACGGGCGAGGTCCGTGTGGGTGGAGCCAAGAACTCGGCACTGAAGCTCATGGCCGCGGCGCTGCTCGCTCCGGGCGTCAGCACGCTCCGCAACGTTCCCGACATCAGTGACGTGGCCCTGATGGCGGAGGTCCTCGAGCACCTCGGCGCACACGTCGAGCGGGACGGGCACGTGCTCACCATCGATGCGACAGAGCTCACCTCGCACGAAGCCCCTTACGACCTCGTCGCGCGCATGCGCGCATCCACCTGCGTACTCGGCGCTCTCGTCGGCAGGCTGGGCCGTGCACACGTCGCGATGCCCGGCGGGTGCAACATCGGATCCCGCAAGGTCGACATGCACATCCACGGGCTCGAACTGCTCGGTGTGAACATCAGCACCGAGCACGGGTACATCGATGCATCCGGGCGGGCGCACGGCGCCACGGTGGCGCTGGATTTCCCGAGCGTCGGGGCGACGGAGAACTTGCTCATGGCCTCCGTGCTCGCCGACGGCGTGACCGTGGTCGATAATGCGGCGCGCGAGCCCGAGATCGCCGACTTGGCCGCGATGCTGGTCGGGATGGGCGCCCGCATCGAGGGCGCCGGTTCCCCTGTGATCACGATAACCGGCGTCGCGTCCCTCGTCCCGGTCGACCACACCGTCGTCGGAGACCGTATCGAGGCGGGTACCTACCTGATGGCCGGAGCCTTGGACTCGGGCCCGGTCACGGTGACGGGCTTCTTGCCGGAGCACCTCGACATCGTCTTGCAGAAGCTGCATCAGGCGGGTTGTATCGTGGAGCGTGGGAGCGATCGCGTCACGATCAGCCGCACCGGTCCGTTGCGCCCGGTGGACGTGCAGACGTTGCCCTATCCCGGGTTCCCCACGGACCTCCAGTCCTTGTTCATGACGCTGATGGCCGTCGCCGACGGCGGCTGCGTCATCACCGAGAACGTGTTCGAGAACCGGTTCATCTTCGCCGACGAGATCACCCGTATGGGTGCCGATGTGAGGATCGACGGTCACTACGCGCTCGTGCGAGGGGTCAAGCGCTTCTCGGGAGCGCCCGTCGCGAGCCCGGACCTGCGCGGCGGAGCGGCCCTCGTGCTTGCTGGCCTCGTCGCCGATGGGCGCACGGTCGTGACCGAGGTGCACCACATCGACCGCGGGTACGAGGGGTTCGTCGAAAAGCTTCGTTCGCTGGGCGCGAACGTCCACAGGGTCGATCTCGATGGCGTCGAGCCATCCGACGATGCCCGTATCGAGAGCTAGGGAGCCGAAGCGATGATGGATCGCGATCAGATCAAGGACGTCATCCCGCACCGTGAGCCGTTCCTGCTCATCGACCGCATCGAGTCGTGCGTCGCCGGTGAGTCCGCCGTCGGCTACCTCGACGTGACGAGCGAGATGTTCTGGGTACCGGGGCACTTCCCCGGCTATGCGGTGTTGCCCGGCGTGCTCATCCTCGAAGCGCTCGCGCAGGTCGGAAGCGTCGCGATGCTCTCCCTCGAGGAGAACCGCGGCAAGATCGGTTTCTTCGCCGGGATCGACAAAGTCCGGTTCAAGCGTCAGGTCAGGCCGGGGGACACATTGCGGCTGGAGTGTGCCATCACCAAGGTCCGGGGCCCGATCGGATTCGGCTCCGCCAAGGCTTGGGTCGGAGACGAGCTGGCGTGTTCCGGCGAACTGATGTTCGCGATCAAGGAGGCATAGGGCACCGATGTCGAGCATCCTTGTCCACCCCACAGCGAAGATCGGCGCGGCGTTCGCGCCGCTCCCGTTCTCGATCGTCGACGAAGGGGTCGTGGTCGGCGAGTCCGTTCGGCTCGGGTCGTTCGTCCACGTGTGCGCGATGGTGAGGATCGGTGATCGCTGCGTGATCGGTGATCACGTCACCATCTGCACGGGTGCCAGGATCGGTGAGCGCTCCGTGATCGCGGATTTCGCGATGGTGGGGGAGCGCAACGTCGATCACGCCCAGCGGATCGCGGTCGAGCCCAAGGGCGTCACGCTGGGGGCCAGCTGCACGGTCGGCAGTCACACGGTCCTCATGGCGGGCGCGGTCATAGGGGACGACGTCCGCGTCGAGGACGGCGCTCAGGTCGGCGCGCGTTGCCGAATAGGCGATGGAGTTGTGATCGGCCGCGGCGCGATCGTGGAGAACGACACGGAGATCGGCGACCGTGCGGTCGTGCAGCCGGGGGCGTTCATCGCCGCGCATACGGTCATCGAGGAAGACTGCTTCATCGGGCCGATGGTGGTCACCACCAACGACGACTACATGGGTCGGACCTCCGAGCGTTTCAAGCATCTCAAGGGATGTACCGTACGCCGAGGCGCCCGGATCGGCGCAGGAGCGAGCGTGCTTCCGGGGGTCGAGATCGGTGTCGAGGCTTTTGTCGCAACCGGTTCCATCGTGGCTTCGGATGTGCCGGCTGCCAAGATCGTCATGGGATCGCCGGCCAAAGTGGTTCGCGACGTACCGGCGGAACAGCGCCTCCACTCCGAGTGACCCTCGGCCGGACCGCGTGCCGCTGATGGCGGTGCGGCTACGGCTCAGTAACGCGTGGGCCGTCCGGCGGACCGTGCCGTATACTCTTCCTCCGACCATTCACGTGGCCCCGCGCTCCCGATCGGGACGGGGATACGTTCTCGAGAGGCAAGTATGTTCTCCAAGAAGCCAGGTCCGCGCCGAATGAAGCATGGCCATTCGTCGGCGTCCCGCCGCCGCTCTCCTCGCGACATCAGCAGCCTGGGACCGACGACCGCCTCTGACGAGACGATCCGCCAGACCAACCGCCGTCGCGTCCGGGCGGAGCAGGTCGTGAACCCCACCGCGCGACGTCGTCGGCGCAAGCGGTTCGCGATCACCGTCGCCACAGTCGTCGGCATCCTGCTTCTGGGGGCGGCCGTCATGGCGTATGCGTACGTTCGCAGCGTCGGATCCAAGATCAACGCGGTCGCCAACGCCGATCCGGAGCTCGCGAAACTGCTCGAAGACGGCAAGGCGTCGCCCCCCGGCGATCCGTTCTACATGGTCCTGATGGGTTCGGACACGCGCCCCGGTGAGTCGCAGCAGCGTTCCGACTCGCTGATGGTCGCCCGCATCGATCCGCAGAACAAGAAGATCTCGTTGATCTCGATCCCGCGCGATTCCAGGGTCGCCATCCCCGGCAACGGCACGACCAAGATCAACGCCGCGGCGGTCTATGGAGGCCCCTCCCTCGTCATCAAGACGGTCAAGGAACTCACCGGTCTTCCCATCTCGCACTATGCGAACCTGAACTTCAACGGCTTCCGTGACGTCGTGGACGCCATCGGCGGCGTGTGGATCGACGTGCCACAGGACATCTACGACACGCAGGCGTCCGCGTACGGCAAAGCGTACGCCACGGTCAAGAAGGGTTACCAGAAGCTCGATGGCCGGCACGCCCTGACCTTCGTTCGCACCCGCCACACACTCGTGGACGGTGACTTCGGCCGCATGCGCAACCAGCAGGCATTCATCAGGGCGCTGGCCTCCCAGGCGCTCTCGTTGTCGAACGTTTTCAAGGCCTCATCGATCATCGACGCCATCGCTTCCAACCTCGATACCGATATGACGCCGGCGCAGATGGCCGATCTGGCGCTCCAGTTCAAAGGCATGAAGTCGTCCGATATCGATTCGGCCAACGCCCCCGGTGCGGCGAAGTACATGAACGGCGTCTCCTACGTCGTGCTCGATCCGGCCAAGCTCTCCGACATGATCGGTCGCATGAAGAAGGGACTCTCCCTGGTCCCCGGCAAGACGACCGGCACCGGCGGTTCGACGACGCCCACGGCCACCATCAAGCCCGCCGACGTCTCGCTGACCATCCGCAACGGAGCCGGCGTTTCAGGGCTCGGCAAGCAGTGCTCCGACTTCTTCCTCTCCAAGGGCTTCAAGGTCGCCGAGACGGGCAATATGACGCAGTATGTCTACGGCAGGACGCTCATCGTCTACCAGAAGGACAGTGAGGCCCGCGCGAACTTCGTGCGCGAGACCCTCGGTTTTGGCGACGTGATCCCGGCCGCCGGGATGTATGCGTTCAGCACACCGGTCATGGTGGTCATCGGCAAGGATTGGAAGGACCCCGCCGCGCAGGACGTGCGCCGCTAGGGGCTTTTCGCCCTTCGCAGAGCGTCCATAACGCAGGTCGAGGCCCGTCGGCTCGGAGGACCGTGTGCTCTTCAGCAGTGTGAGTTTCCTGTTCGCGTTCCTGCCACTCGCGATCTGCGTGTACTTCGTCGCCCCCGGCAGACGCCTCAAGAACCTCGTACTTCTTGCGTTGAGCTTCGTCTTTTACGCATTCGGCGGGCTCAACTCGCTGTTGGTCCTCGCGTTCTCGATCCTCATGAACTACCTGTGTGGCCTCGCGGTCGACAGGCTTCGTGACACGCCGCGTGCCGCCAAGGCCGCACTGGTCGTCGGGGTGATCGCGAACGTGATGCTCCTGGCGTCCTTCAAGTACCTCGGATTCCTGGCGACCTCGGCCAACGCGGTCGCCCATCTCAGCATCCCGATCCCGACGATGATCATGCCGATCGGCGTGTCGTTCTTCACGTTCGAGGGGCTCAGCTACATCGTCGACGTGTATCGCGACCGCGCGCCGGTCCAGCGCAACCCGCTGGACGTGGCCCTCTACATGGGACTGTTCGCGACGATCATGTCGGGCCCTATCGTCCGCTACACCGATTTCCAC
>Ga0209430_1000758_pt1 | contig 29043 bp, 24 predicted proteins | sample BarGraIncub1133A_FD_184504 | JGI IMG/M metagenome (GOLD analysis project Ga0209430, IMG submission 184504) | Arctic peat soil microbial communities from Barrow, Alaska - Barrow Graham LP Incubations 11-33A (SPAdes) (version 2) | ecosystem: Environmental > Terrestrial > Soil > Wetlands > Peat... | reverse complement strand
TCTGGCTACGCTCTTGCTGCTCGACATCTGGGTCGGTGTCCATCCGGCACCGCTGCTTGATATGATTCACCTGCCGGTGCAGCTTTTGATCGGGGGGACGCCATGACGTCCGGTGATATGATTGCAGTGATGCCGCTACTGATTCTGGTCGCCGGGAGTGTGCTCTGCCTGCTGGTTGGAGCGGTCAGGCCGGGAAAGTACCTGTACGCTGCAGCTACACTGGTTGTTTTAGCTGCGCTGTTCTGGAGTTGCGCAGTCACGGCTGAAACTGACCTGCCGGGGCTTTCGGTTACCCTGTTTTCCCGTCTCAGTTCGGCCTTTCTCTACGGTACAGGACTCATTGCGCTGCTGCTGGCCCGTTCCTATAACAGCCGTCACGGCATCGTCGGCGAAGAATATCCGGCAACGATTCTCTTTGCCCTGACCGGGATGGGGGTGGCGTGCGCGGCAACAGACCTGCTCATGCTGTTTCTGGGGCTGGAAGCGTTTACGTTCGCTTTTTACATTCTGGTGGCCATCAAGCGGGACTCCACCAAGGGGGGCGAAGCCGGATTGAAGTATCTGCTGAACGGGACGCTGTCGGCAGCGATTCTTGCTATGGGGATCGCGCTGGTCTATGCCTCACGGGGGACAATAAAGCTGGCAGAACTGGCCTCCGGAAACGGCGCTCCCGAACCTATCTTTTTGGCGGGGGGCTGCCTGATGCTGCTCGGGATGGCGTTTAAGCTGTCCTTGGTCCCGGCCCACCTCTGGACGGCGGATGTGTACCAGGGGGCCCCGACACCGGTGACGGCCCTGCTCTCTACCGCATCCAAAGGGGCTTCGCTGGTGGCGCTGCTGCTCCTGCTCCCTATCTTTGGAGCCTGGAGCGGCCTGCACGACATTCTCTGGATGCTGGTGCTCCTTTCGACGCTGGCCGGTAACCTGGCCGCGCTGGTGCAGAAAAATATCAAACGGATGCTGGCTTGGTCGTCGGTCGGTCAGATGGGGTATGTGACATTGGCGCTGGTCGCAGCACCGGCTGGCGGCACCAGAGTGGCGGCTTTTTATCTCGTAGTCTATGCGGCTGCCGGATTGGCCGCCTTCGGAGCCGTCTCTGTCCTCTCGAATGAGGAGGAGTGCGAAGCTCTAGAGGCGTATCGTGGTCTGGGGTATCGCAACCCGCTTCCAGGCGCGGCGCTGGCAGTTGCAATGTTTTCGCTGGCGGGGATTCCTCCGGCAGCCGGTTTCATGGGGAAGTTTGCTGTGTTTGCCGCCGCGCTGAGAGGGGGGGAGGTTACCTTGGCGATAGTCGGCATCCTTTCAGCGCTTGTGGCGGTTTTTTTCTACCTGCGGGTCGTGGTTGTACTGTATATGAAACCGTCAGAGGGTCCGGCCGAAGCTGTCCGCAGGCTGGATGTATCTGAAATGGTCGCTCTGCTCGTTCCGGCAGTCGCCATGGTGATTCTCGGTGTCTATCCCCAGCCGCTGCTGGAGCTGCTGGGAAAAATATTGTTCTGATATAGTACGTAAAAACAACCGGTTTTCAGTAGAACAGGATCCAGGCATCCAGGAAGAAGAACAGCCACCCCAGGTTGCAAATCAGCGCGATATACCAGAGGTAGTGCCGTTTGGTCAGGCTGGCGATTGATGAGAGCATCAAGGCAATCTGCAGGAAGATCAGCGCATAGGCAAAATCCCCCCCCATCTCCTGTGCCTTGAGCTTAACCTTGGCGATCCCCTCGGCTTTATCCTTTATCTCCTTCTTTTCACCATCATACCGTTTGATCTCTTCACCATATTTATTCAGGACCTTCTGGTATTCGGCGGCCGCCTCTGGTGATAACCCTTTTTGGACAAGATACTGGAGTTCCAACGTTGTCTTGTTCGTCTCGAACGTATGCCCCTTGATGCTCTTGGCCTGATAGAATGCCCACTGGTCGCTCTCCTGCCCTTGGGCCATGATGGCGCGTGACGAGAATTTCCCCATGTAAAGGGTCGTCAACGCGGCCAGTACCGCCATGATTGCGGTTGAAAGCGCCAGCCATCCCTGCCATTTATCCTTTAGATCAATCATTACAGCTCACCTCCGATATAGAATGATCCCGTTTTACATAAAGAGCGGCACAGCCGATGGCGGAATGATCCCCGCCTGCTCGGCCCGCTGCAGCAGGCAGGTTATCGCCCGTATCCCTTCTTCCCCCAGGTCGGTCGAAAAATCGTTGACGTACAGGCCGATATGGGCCGCGCAGACCTCCGGGCTCATCTCCTGAGCATGCTCGCCGATATAGCGGGCCGCCTCGTCCGGATGAGTGTGGGCATACCCGACACCGGCCTTTAGTGCGCGTTCTACGGCGGCAATCGTATCCGCACCCAGCGAACGCCTGGCCACAATGCCGCCGAGCGGAATCGGCAGGCCGGTTTCTCCTTCCCACCACTCTCCAAGATCGAGCAGTTTATGGAGTCCAAAGCCCCGGTAGGTGAAACGTGATTCGTGGATGATCAGCCCGGCATCAGCGTCGCCGCTCAGTACTGCATCCATGATCTCATTGAACGGCATGACGATAAAATTTTCCAGTGACGGGTCAAACAATCGCAGCAACAGCAGAGCGGTTGTGTAGCGCCCCGGCACGGCGATTGTTTTTCCATGCAGGTCCGCGGGGTCGATCCTGTCGGCTGCCACCAGCAGTGGTCCGCAACCGCGCCCGAGGGCGCTGCCGGAGCGGAGCAGCGTGTACTGATCCCGAATATGCCCAAGAGCGTGGTAGGAAACCTTGCTGACATCCAGTTCACCTGCCAGCGCCAGCTGGTTGAGGGTTTCCACATCCTCCAGCCGTTCCCGATACGAAATGCCGCCCGTATCGACCAGACCGTGCACGAGCGGGTAGAATATGAAGGTGTCGTTGGGACAGGGGGAAAAACCGAGGGTAAGTTCAGTCGTCATAATGTCTCCGTATCATTACAAGTTGTGCTACCGCTCCAGAATAAATGTTACCGGCCCGTCGTTGACGATCGATACTTGCATGTCGGCCTGGAAGATGCCTGTCTCCACCGGCAGACCGGTGCGCCTCGCAGCAGCAACGAAGTACTCGTACAGCCGCTTCCCTTCGTCTGGCGGTGCTGCCGTATCGAATGAGGGCCGCCTCCCTTTGGCACAGTTACCGGCCAGGGTGAACTGGGAAACAACCAGCAGCGAGCCGCCGATATCCTGTGCCGAAAGGTTCATCTTGCCGTCATCGTCGGAGAAAATCCGCAGACCGCAGATCTTCTCTACCAGCCAGTCGGCCTGTGCTTCGGTATCCAATTTTTCTACGCCGAGCAGGATCATGATACCGTGACCGATGTGGCCGATAATTTTGTCCTCGACAGTTACCGAAGCCGAAGTAACGCGCTGAATAACCGCTTTCACGTATTCTTTCCTTTCACGCCTTCTTGACGAACTCCGATTTCAACTGCATTGCGCCGACGCCGTCGATCTTGCAGTCTATGTCGTGATCTCCTGAGACGAGCCGGATGATCTTGATCTTGGAGCCGACCTTGACAACTGATGACGAACCCTTGATCTTCAGATCCTTGATGACGGTTATCGAATCGCCCGCCTTAAGTTCATTGCCGAAAGCATCCCGTACAACGGTGACTGTATCCGCATTCTCTGCTGCAGTCTTTTCCCATTCATGGGCGCATTCCGGGCAGACGAACATGTCTCCGTCTTCATAGGTGTATTCTGAACTGCATGTTGGGCATTTTGGCAAGTTGCTCATTGTTTTATCCTTTTTATTGTAATTGTAACGTTGTCAGCACTGACCGTCACACTTTTTTTTACACGTCAGGTTGAGCGCGTTGTTCGGTTCATCGGCGCATATTGTTTTCGTGCTCAGAGCAGAATCCAGTTCAGAATGTGTTGTTGTCGTATTGGCTACCTATATCAGATTCAGCCAAAGTAACCAATTCGGAAATTACCGGGTTTAAATTATCCGCTAGGGGCAACATTCTACACTACTTTATGGGCCAAGGGTCATATGCCCCTACGTCATGGGGTATTTCACCCATATCTCCGGTCCGGCTGACTATTGAGGCACTACAACTATTTTGCTAAACATTATTTTTGCCAAAGTTAAGCATATTAAATATCAGATCCGACAATTATATAGTTGATTTGGAATATTATTTATTCACAGCACAGATGTCTATTTGGATTGGTTTCTGCATAATGTGAACAACTCAGATAATGGGGTAAACCACCCAATGCAACATCACTGATTAATTTCAACCCGAAGGAGGAAGGCCGACCTCACAGTAAGTGCACAGTCCGTAGGTGAAAGTGCTGATTTTGTAGAATGAACCACCGCAATTTTATTGTAGTTAGTTATAAAACATCAAAGGAGGAAGCACAACATGAAGAAAATTGTCTCAGTATTATGCAGTATCTGTTTGGTCGTCCTGGCTTTAAGCAGCGTTTCATTTGCCGTTGACAAAGTCAAGCCAGTTACTACGGCATCGCCTGTTGCAGGGACGTATACCACGGCCCAGAGCGTAACGCTCACAGCCAATGAACCGGCCACCACCTTCTACACCACCAACGGCACCACCCCGACTACTTCTTCAACTGTGTACAGCGCACCGATCAACATCGCTACCACCACAACGCTGAAGTACTTCTCCAAAGATACCGCTGGCAACAGCGAAACCGTCAAGACTGGTCTTTACACTATTACTGTTGGCGGAGACACAACTGCACCGGTTACTACCGCATCACCCTTGGGCGGCAGCTTTGCAACATCCGTTACGGTAGCCCTTTCAATCAACGAGACCGGCACCACCTACTACACCACCAACGGCACAACTCCGACAACCTCATCTTCTGTCTACAGCGCACCGTTGACCTTCACGGTAACAACTACGCTGAAGTATTTCTCCAGGGACACAGCAGGTAACAATGAAGCGGTAAAAACCCAGGTTTATACCAAAAGCACCGGTCTCACTCACCCAACCCTGACCTATACCGGCTACAGCATGTGCCGCAGCTGCCATGCCCAGCAGTCAACAGACATGTTCAACTCAGTTCACTATCAGTGGCGCGGCCCTGCCGCAACGACTACCGGCCCAGCTACCCAGGGCAAGTTCTCCCCCACTGTTGACAACAGCACAGCCATGAACGCTTACTGCGTCAACATCCTCGGCAACTGGAACACGTATTCCGGCTGCAGCGGCTGCCACGTCGGCCTCGGCGTAGTGCCGACCGCTACTTCATCTTCTGCCCAGCTTGACAACATCGATTGCCTCATCTGCCACAATAAAGATTACAAGCGTACCCGTCCAATTACCGGCGGACTCTATACCCCCAACACCGCCGCTATGACCATCACCATGGATCAGGCTGTACAGAACGTAACCAAGCCGACCCGTGCCAACTGCCTCCAGTGCCACGCCAAAGGCGGCGGAGGTGATAATGTCAAGCGCGGCGACATGGCGCTTGCACAAGGAGCAACAACTGACGCAACATTTGACGTACATATGGCCACCACCCGTGGCAACCTGGCCTGCCAGGCATGTCACGCAACCACCAGCCACAAAATGGCCGGTCGCGGCACCGACCTCCGTCCGAAAGAAGCATCTGCAGTTATCGGTTGCTCCACCACAGCTTGCCACCCGACTAAAGCAGGTCTCACCAGTGGACACACAACAGTTGATGTAAACCACCACACCGGTCGCGTTTCCTGCCAGGCTTGCCATATCAAGACCTATGCAAAGAATGCATCTGATACAGCAGCTACCGAAATGACTGAAACGCATCGCACTTGGAAAACACCTGAGTTCAATGCAACTCTCAACCGCTATGAGCCGACCATGACCTTCGCCGGCAACCTGACCCCGGTTTATGCATTCTGGAACGGCACCAGCTGGGGCAGCAACCTGCTCGACACCCCGGTATTAGATGCCGCTACCGGCGCATACAAACTCTCCCGTCCGAACGGCGCCATCAACGACGCAGTCGGCACCAAGCTCTACCCATTCAAGTATAAGACATCAGAATCACCCTTAAACACTGGCCGCAACAAACTGATCGCGGTTGACACCAGCATCTACTTCACCAGCAACAATGTTGACGGTGCTATCAACCAGGGTATGGTCAATATGGGCTACGCTGCAGGTGAGGCTTACTCATGGGTAAAAACTGACGAGTACCAGCTGATAACTCACGAAGTTGCGACAGCCACCGGCAATGTTCTTGCCTGCGCCGACTGCCATGGCTCGACTACCCGGATTAATCTGCCGGCCATGGGTTATGCGATCAAAGCGCCGACAACAACCATCTGCGGGCAGTGCCACGCCGCTAGGAAGAGCCCCGGATTCTCCATTCATACCAAGCACGTTAACAGCACCAGAGCGGTTGACTGCTCTATGTGCCACAACTTCTCGCGCGCTGCCGAGCGCGGCCTGATAGTTGGTATTCAGTAACAAATAGGTACACTTCACTTTCAACGCAGTATCGGGGTCGGCACAATGCCGGCCCCTTTTTTCATAAAGCAGTTCAAGGCAGAGAACTGTGACAGACAAATCAAACAAGTAGATCAAGATCATTTGGCTATTGTCACGTTCGGTCACGATTTTTTGCATTCCACAGAAAGTAGTACATCACATGCGCTGGCTAAAAGTTTTATCTGTCCTCCTCTGATCCGAGCAAAAAAATGGTAAAGAGCAATAGCGAACTGCTCAGGTTTTCCAATTATCTATAAGAAAAGGCCCACTACACAGGCAGAGGGCCTTTTCTTTGCATCATGAACATTTCAGGTTACTTCTTTTACCTTCGCCACCCGATCTACGCTCTTTATCCCTGTTGTCTCTGTCATCCGCTTTTTCCAGTGTTTTCACCTTCCACACTTTTTTTTCTTTGACCTCTTTAGTTGCACGCTCTCCACTCTTTGGAGCGGCTTCACGCGGCGCCATAACCGGTGAGGTTATTTTCTTTGGCTGTTCCGGCTGCGGTTGGGCAACTGGTGTTGTTGCCGGTTTATTAATCTCTCTGGGTAAATTCCCCGCCCCTTGGGGCGATTCAAGCATCAACTAAGGTGCAGATACCCTGCTGCTTGCGGCGGGGTTATTCATTGTGCTTTTCAATGATCGCCCGTGCGGAAATAAAATATCACACCCTTATCAACTCATATACCCTGCTCCCAATCCCGATCTTCTCCCCATGCTCCAGCTGTACCTCCCACGGTATCTCCGGCCAGCAGCCGCGGAACTTGTCGCCGCCAGGTTCATGGCCCGTTTGCAGGGCCGACCCCTCATTGCCGCGTGCTCCGTTGACCAGGTCGGCACAGGCCTGGTCGATCGCTACCGGGTCGGTGGAAGCGCAGATGCCGATGTCGTTGACGATCGGGGCATCGGAGTGACCGTAGCAGTCACAGGCCGGTGACACCTGGGTGATGAAGTTGATGTAGATCGCCTTGCCGTCCTTACCGGTCAGCGCACCCTTGGTGTATTCGGCCATTTTGCGCATGACCAGGTCGGAGGCTTCATTCCACTGGATGTTGATCGCCTTGACCGGGCAGACCGTGATGCAGCGTGAACAGCCGGTGCATTTTCGGGGATCGATCACGGCTTTGCCGGCGGTGATGACAATCGCATCATGAGCGCATGAACGGGGGCAGATGCCGCAGCCGATACAGGCCTTGGCCGCCACTTTGGGGGCTACCGTGGAGTGCTGCACCAGTTTTCCCTTGCGGCTGGCACACCCCATCCCCAGATTTTTGATCGCACCGCCGAACCCGGTCAATTCGTGGCACTTGAAGTGGGTCATGGCTATGATCGCATCGGCCTCGACGATCTCGGTGCCGATGTAGGTACTCTTCAATAGCTCCCCGTCAATGGCGACCTCCGTCTCGGTGACCCCGCGCAGGCCATCGCTGATGATCAGCGGCGCCCCCACGCAGGAGTAGCCGAAGCCGTTCTCGATGCCGCAGGTCAGGGCCGAAACCGCCTCCTTGCGCTGGCCGGGATACAGTGTGGAGGAATCGGTCAGAAACGGCAGCCCCCCCAGCTTCTTGATCTCCTCGACTACCCGTCGGGCAAAGACCGGGCGGAGATAGGTGTGATTCCCTTTTTCGCCGAAATGAATCTTGACTGCGGTCAGATCCCCTTCGGCAACGACCTGCGCCAGCCCGGCAAGTGTCAGCAATTTTGCAATCTTGTCGAACAGGTTTTCCGTGTGGTTGGCCCTCATGTCGCTGAAATAAACCTTGCTCATACCTTCCTCCGTTCGTACGTAAAAGTGATCCCATTCAAGTTGGTTCAGTAATAATATTCGATAGAATACCCGCTTGGGTGGCTGCTGGCAAGAATAGTTCATCCACTTTTTTACATCAACCCTGAAGAACCTGCCGCCTGTCACAATGCCTCAGCTGTATCCTGTTTGTTTTTCTACCAATAGATGTTGCTTTGTAAAACCTCAGCGGGTATCCTTTTCCGAGAGCACGGGGATAGTATACCCCCTGATGAATTTTTTTATGGAGAGTTGTAGATATGTCACTTAATGGCGATCTGGAACATTTTCCGATAATCGATGTCATTCAACTGCTGCACGGATCCCGGAAAAGCGGTGTTTTTCGGCTTTCCAGCGAAAAAGGGGAAAGCCAGCTGGTGTTCCATGACGGAGATCTCGTCAGTGCCAACTTCCTCAACAGTCGTGTGCGGATCGGGCAGGTTCTGGTCAGCGCAGGTGCCATAACGGAAGCACAGCTGGCTCAGGCACTGGAGATCCAAAACAGCGCCGGAGATGATCGCAAGCCGCTTGTCATTACCCTCCTTGAACATAACATGGTCGATGAAACCGCTGCATATAACGGCATAGAATCACTGATAGAGATGACAATTGTTGAAGTGCTGACCTGGAAGGAAGGGCACTTCTCTCTGGATATTGCCAAAAACGACAGTGCTGACGGCTATCATTTTTCCCGGACAAAGTTCCCGCAAAGAATCCTGCTAAACTCGCAGGGAATTCTGATGGAATCATTGCGTATCTTTGATGAAAAGGTGCGTGACGGCACCATGGACGAGATCCTGAGCATTGCCGGTGTCAGCAATCTGGACCTGGATGCGGAACAGCCCGGAATCAACGCGCCGGTCATTACAGCGAACGGCCGCGATCAGGACAGTAGTCCGGCATTGCTCCAGCAACTGCTTGCAGAACAGCGGTACATGCTTCAGCGCAGCAGTGACCAGAGCTACCGAGAGGTGGCTGCGGTCAAGAAGCTGATTGTTGATGAATTCTCGTCCGCTGCCAAAGCCCAGAAACGGCAGCTGTTGTCGCTACTGGCAGCTCCTGTGCCGGACGCTACCGTGCCGACGGCATCTCCGGGCATTGCGGTGATTGTGATTACGCAGTCGCCGCTGCTGTCAACAATGTTCCGATCGATATGTTACCAGGAGGGGGTCTATGTGGTCTCGTCAGAGACCATAGCCTCACTTGAGATCAATGTCAGGCTGTTGTTGTGCCAGACGTTGCACCTGGTTATTTTTCTTGATGCCCCGCATGAAGATGCGACGCAGGATACGATACAGATCTGCAAGGATCTGCAGAAATACACACAAGCGTCTGTTGTTCTGGTCGCCTGTGCGCATTTCTGGGCCGCTCTGGGGCTGCAGGCGCTCAGTTCCGGGATACGTTCGATTATTCCGCGTCCCTGCAAGGAATGCGCGGAAGAATCATCGCTACAACAGGCAGTGGCGTTCTGCTCGGAGTTGGGGGCCTTTCTCCGCACTTTGGCGTCGGAATACAGCAGTTGCGATGACCAACGTTTTTTTACCTGCATCTCCCGGTTGCGCGACTGCAAGACCCGGGCAGAGATAACGGATGCTATTCTTGCGTACCTGATCGCACTGTTTGAGCGTGCCATTGTCTTTTTGGTAACAGAATCCGAACTGGTAGCGGAACAGTCTTTCGGGGTCAGGGGGGATAAGGATGAAGGGGTGACCCCCCTTTGCGACCTGCGTATCCCGCTTGACGATCAGCCGATATTTGAGGATGTCATTAAAACCGGCCAGATGTACTATGGGTTCCATAGCGATTCTGCTTGCCCGCATCAGCTGTATCGGGTGGTCGGCAGGCCGGACAGTCCGGAGATGCTGGTTTTCCCGCTCATACGCGCAAACGCCATCGTAGCGTTTATTTATGCCGACTTCGGATCAAAGCCCGCCGCATCTCCGTCCCTTCACTCTCTTGATGCACTGCTGCAATACACCACCGCCCAGATCAGCGTTTCGGCATACCGTTACAAGCTGAAATCGCTGCTGGAGCAGCAGAGTGGGCAAGCCCCGGTTAGATCCTAACGGTTGCAGGTGGGGATACATGAAAAGCCTGACGATTGGACGGCACGAGAGAATCTCCCATACTGTTTTTTTGCGAATTTGTTTGATGGTTCCAGCGCAGCCTTGCCGGGCACTATTTGCTTCAGCTAGTGGCTTCCCCCAAACGTTTCTCATGTACATTGTTAACTCTCCCCATTTTTTTAGAAATGAATATTATTGACCAGCGTCAAATAATAATCTGGAAGGTTGGTATACTGTGAAAACACCGTATGGACAAACTTATTCGAGATTACTCGAATATCAACAACAGGGAGGAAACACACATGAGCATGTTTTGTAATCAATGCGAGCAGGCAGCAAACGGTACCGGCTGTAATATTTCGGGCGTATGCGGCAAAAAGCCGGACGTAGCGGCACTGCAGGATCACCTGCTCTACGGTCTTAAGAGTCTCGCGCTCTATGCCGACAAGCGGGGGCGCAACGCCGAAATTGATCGCTTTACCATTGAGGCACTCTTCAGTACCGTCACCAACGTGGATTTTGAAGCAGCGCGCATTGGCGGCCTGATCAAGCGCTGCTACGAGTTGAAAGAGAAGGCCAAGGCTGCTGCCGGTGTGACTCTCTCCGGTCCGGTTGCCGACTGGAAACCGGCAGATGATCTGGCTGGCATGACCACGCAGGGCGAGGCCCACGGCATCAACACCCAACACGTTAATGAAGATATCCGTTCCGTTATCGAAATTCTCATGTATGGCCTGAAGGGTATGGCTGCCTATATGGACCACGCCATGATCCTTGGCAAGACCGATGATGAGGTCATGGCGTTCTTCCAGAGGGCGCTGGCCACTACGACCAACGCCAACCTGGGCCTTATGGATTTTGTCGCTCTTGCGATGGAGTGCGGCAAGCAGAACCTGACTGTTATGGGACTGCTCGACAGCGCCCATACCGACACCTATGGCCACCCGGTTCCAACCCCTGTACAGCTCGGCACCAAAGCCGGCAAGGCTATCCTGGTAACCGGTCACGACATGAAAATGATGGAAGAGATTCTCAAGCAGACCGAGGGCAAGGGTATCAACGTATATACTCATGGCGAGATGCTGCCGGCGCACGGCTATCCAGGCCTGAAAAAATACAGTCATCTGGTTGGCAACTACGGCGGCGCATGGCAGGATCAGGCCAAGGAATTCGCCAATTTTCCCGGTGCCATCATCTTCAACACCAACTGTATTCAGCGTCCGGCCGAATCTTATATCGATCGTCTCTACACCTGGGGTTTGGTCGCGTGGCCCGGTGTCACACATATCGACGGCTGGGATTTCAGCCAGGTAATTACCAAAGCCCTTGAGTGCCCGGCACTGCCGGAAAACCCGGGTCAGGAAATTCTGACCGGTTTCGGACACAACGCCGTGTTGGGCGTGGCCGACAAAATTATCGCTGCAGTCAAGTCCGGCGACATCAAGCACTTCTTTCTGATCGGCGGCTGCGACGGCGCCAAATCGGGGCGTAACTACTATACCGAGTTTGCCGAGAAGGCGCCTAAAGATACGGTTATCATGACCCTGGCCTGCGGCAAGTACCGTTTCAACAAGCTCGAGTTCGGCGACATCGGGGGTATCCCACGCCTGCTGGATATCGGACAGTGCAATGATGCCTACTCCGCAATCAAGATCGCCGTTGCCCTGGCAGGCGCTTTCGAGTGTGGTGTCAACGACTTGCCGCTCTCGATGATCCTCTCCTGGTACGAGCAGAAGGCGGTTGTTATTCTCCTGACCCTGCTGCACCTCGGTATCAAGAACATCAAGCTCGGACCGACACTGCCGGCGTTCATCACCCCCAACGTCCTCAACTTCCTGGTTGAGAACTTCAATATCGGTCCGATCACAACGGTTGAGGCTGATATGAAGGCGATTCTTGGCTAGTTTGACCGCATAAAGCCGCACGTAAACGCCCCCGGTGGAAATTCCATCGGGGGCGTATTGCATACTCTTGGTAACGAGAGGAAACTACGGCTGAACAAGTAAGTGATTTATTTCATCGTACAATGAAAATTGTCTGTCGGCGCTTATGAGATGTGAATTATGAATTACAGATGTGGCAATAATGAGGCGATCCTGGGGATCCTTGTGGTGTTCGGGTAGTGAAGCGGCAAGGCAGATCATCACACTACATCCACATTTCTTAAATCAGGCTACAGAAATTGTCAGCTGCTTTCCAAGAGCATTGGCAAACTTTTCAAGGGTAGAAAGCTTCATATCCTCCGCATGATTCTCAATTCTTGAAATGGCAGTTTTTTTGGTGCTGATTCTAACGGCAAGCTCCTCCTGAGTGAGGCCAGCATCTTCACGAGCCTGACGAAGCATTACACCAAGCTTGAAATCCTGAAAACCTTTGTCGTAATTTTCGGCAAACTCAGGATCACGTTTTTTCCTGCCATCAATATATACTCTTAAATCGCTCATGCTCATTTCCTCCGTAACAAATACTCTTGTTTGTACGCTTCAGCCCGTTCAATTTCGCCAGGTGGTGTTTTCTGGGTTTTCTTCACCAAGCCATGAGTTAAGATCACAACCGCATTGCCAGCAAAGAAACAGAAGATGCGATAAATGTTTGATCCCAGCGAAATCCTTACTTCCCAGATCCCATCAGTGTTGACAAGCTTTTTGAAATATGTGGAAGGGGAATATTTCCAACTCTTCCAATAATGCCAGCGTCCACGTTACTTTTTGAGCAGCCTTACCAGACAGACACTCAATGAACTCTTGCACAGGGCAATACCCGTCTGATGTTTTATAGAATTTGACGTTACGTATCATGTCTTGATGTTAACATCCAAGTTAACACGGGTCAAGGTGTTATGTTGTTTGGGCCGAACACGCACAATTCCGGATTCTGATAAAGCAGCCAGGCCAACATTCGGTTAACCCCGTATCGCAATTCTCGTTCCCACGCGCTGCGTGGTAATGCAGTTGTGGCGCGCTGCGCCACGAGTTGATATTTTGACGCAAACGCCCCCGTTGGAGATTCCAGCGGGGGCGTTTGCGTGTGGTAGCGATTCAGTTAAAGATCGAACTTCAAGTTACACACTTTCAGACCTTTTAGAACAGTTTCAGAACAGACTGTGCTGCCTGGGAAGCCATACTCAGCGAGGTGGTGCCCAGCTGCTGGCGAGTCTGCAGCATCAGCATATTGGCACCTTCCTTGTTCATATCGGCCAGGGTCAGGTTGTCGGCACCGGTCTGCAGGGTGTTGATCATGCTGTCCGTGAAGTCCTGGCGGGTGGTGACAACGCTCAGGTTGGCAGACAGGCTGGATGACTGGGTACGCAGTGTGGTAAGAGCGCCTTCAAGCTGTGTTGCCGAGGATTGGACGCCTGCGGTCGTGGCCCATGAGTTGCCGCCGGGGGTGGTTGTGGTGACCGGATTCGGTGCGCCGGTAGTCTGGTTGAAACCGTTTGCGTCATACTGTAGCGTGATGGGCTCATCGCTGGTGAAGTTGCCACTTAGAGTTGATGCCGAAAGGTTACGAAAAAGACTGCCCAGGGCCCTTGCTATTCCTCCCGTTCCACCTGTAGCGGAATCGACAACTCTGTAATTTTGTGGATTAGCATTAATGTCGTTAGCTTGGAGATCAGTAAAAGTTCCGCTCATAATTATATTAAAACCAGTATAGGCGGGGACTACAGTCGTTGCTAAAACAGTCGAGAACGTACTCGGACTAGAACTTGTGCTACCAGCGCTCATAGTAGTGCTTATCCCCAGCCCGCTGCTGGTGGCGTCAAACCCCTTGATCTGTAGCGTTGCGGCGTTGGTTGTCGGGGCAAACTCGACGGTCTGGCTGGCACCAGTCAGCAGGTTGGTGCCGCGATAGCCGGAGTCGCTGGAGAGTTGGGTGACTTGAGTCATCAGGGTGTCAAAGGTAGTGGCAAAGGCGGTGCGGTCAGTTGTGCTTGTCGTTGCCAAAGCGGCTTGCGCAACACCTTGGGCGGACTGGATCAGTGCGGTAATTCCCGTGATGCCGGCGTTGGCGGCCTGAACCATCTGCACGGCCTCGCTCATGCCGTCTTTGCGGCTGGTCAGGTCGGCGGAGCGGCTGGTAGCAGACTGGGCGGCAAAGAAGTTGGTCGGGTTGTCGAGAGCGGAGTTGACCTTCTTGCCCGAGGCGAGGCGCCCTTGGGTTTGTGATTGGAGCGTTGATGTGTTCTGAAGTGAGAGCAGGTTGTTACGCATACCTGCGGTGAGAGCGATGTCCATTGCCATGTTTACACCTATTCTAGTGCGAGGATAGTTTCACTTCTCTTCATCGCTCGGATGCTGCATTTACTTTAGATATAACTTATGCCGGTAGATGTAACGAACTGCCTGTGTCTGCGTTGTCACATTCGCAAAATTGCGAACTTTATGGAGTTGTCTTGCATAAGCGGATTCGATACGTGCTTTTAGTTGCCGGTGCCGAACCTCCAATAGATACGAATATGTTTGCAATATATGCTACTGATAATGTACATAAACTCCCCTATGAAATTTTCAATTAAACAGCCTGCACCATATATCCGCTTGTCTCTTACCCTGCTTGCTACAGCGCTTTTGTTTGCCACCTCTGCAGTTGCCGATGTAAGGCAGGATGCTGAATCGGCGGTATCTAGCCTGCATCGGAATATTATTGCCCAAAAGTTTCCGGACGATGTGAAAAGCCTTGATCTCGCCTTTGAGATTGCAGAGCGCTATTCTATGGTCGGTGAACAAGAGAAAGCCGACAAATTTTACCTGCTGGTGCTTCAGAAGTCCCGGATAATCGAGTCGATGCTCAATGCGTCTGAAGTGGTGTTATTACCCGAAGTGACGGCTGTTCAGTCATCCCCTGATTCAAAGCCTCCGGCTGATCCAGCTGAGAATGAACTGCCTGCAGAGCTGAATTCCGACCGGATTGTCGGTTTAATAGGTGTTTACACGGTGGCGAGAGCTGATACCGTCCGCCTTGTCGCTGCAAAGCTGGGGGTTACCCAGCAGCACCTTCGCAGCATGAACCAGCTTGGTGCCAAGGCCCCCCTCAGGGTCGGGCAGAAACTTGCCTACAATAATCGCAAAATCATACCTCAACAGATTAAGAATGGCATTATCATCAATATTCCGGATCGGACGCTGTATTATTTTCAGCAGGGTGTCCTCGTTACGTCACTTCCGGTGGCGCTCGGCTCTGTGATAAAAAACGAAAAATATGTCTGGCAGACCCCGGTCGGAAAATTCAGAATCACGGCGAAAATGAAGAATCCGACCTGGACGGTGCCCTCATCAATCCGGACCGAAATGGGAGAACATGGCAAAGATATAATTACCACTTTCCCCCCGGGGCCGGAGAATCCGCTTGGCAAATATGCTATCAGGACTTCGATCCCCGGTATTTTGATCCATAGCACAACCAAGCCGTCGTCAATTTACAGCTTTTCCAGCCATGGTTGTATCCGGCTCTCTCCGAACCAGATGAAAACGTTTTTTCCGCAGATCAAGGTGAATACCAATGGTGAAATAATTTACAAGCCGGTCAAACTGGCGGTGACGGAGAGCGGGCGGGTCTTTCTGGAGGTGCATCGCGATGCGTATAACAAGGGTGACAGTCTTGTCGCGGAAGCCCGGCAGATGGTGGAAAAACAGAAACTCTCAAACCTGGTCAACTGGGAAAAGTTCAAATCGGTTGTAAAGCAGAAAAACGGGGTTGCCGAGGATATAACATTGTAATCTGTGCGTTGCCAAGTGGGCATATGCACGAAGGGGGCGCCGTAACTGGCGCCCCCTTCGTGTTTCCATGGCGTATTCAATCGTGGTAGATACGCCTTAATCGTATGATGACGGTTCGGTGCCTTTAATGAAACATTCCATGACCGCCCCCGCTGTACCCTCTGTGGCCAGCGTGCCGGTGCGCGGATTTATCAGGACAAATGAAACATTTTCCGGTGCCGTAAAATCTTCGACCGGCAGGGACATAATCGCTTTCTGCATGAAGTCGCCCCAGATCGGGGCGGCCGCCTGTCCACCGGTACCCCCGCTTCCCAGTGAGCGCTCTTGATCGTAGCCGACCCAAACACCTGTCACTAGTTGCGGTATATACCCGACAAACCAGGCATCCTTTGCCCCGTTGGTTGTGCCGGTTTTCCCGGCTACCGGCCGTCCAATGGCAGCGCGGTGTCCGGTGCCGCTGGAAACGACACTCTGCATCAGATTGGTTATGACATACGCCGTCTCGGGTGGAATTACCGGAACCGGCACGGGGGGGGGCGTTAGCTGAAGGACGGTACCGTCGTTATCAGTTACTTTGGTAATGAAGTATGGAGAAGTCAACGCCCCATTGTTTGCAAGGACTGTGTACGCAGAGGTTAATTCAAAGGGGGATATCGATGCTGCTCCGAGCGCCAGTGCCAGGTTGGCCGGAATCGGGGATGTGAACCCCAGCTTTTTCGCATATTCTGCCGTGTACTGCGCTCCGATCTGCTCCATGATCTTGACGCTGACGATGTTGATTGAATAGGTCAGCGCCTCACGCATGGTCACGGGACCACGGAACTCATGGTCGTAGTTCTGGGGTTTCCAGACCCCGCCGGCGCCGTCCGGGTATTCGACCGGCGCATCTTCAATAATCGTTGCGGGTGTCAAACCCTTGTCAAGAGCTGCCGCATAAATTATCGGTTTGAAGGCCGAACCGGCGTTTCTCTTGGCCTGCATGGCACGGTTGAATTGGCTTTTTCTGAAGTCGTACCCACCAACCATCGCCTTGACCCCGCCGTTGCGGGGATCGATGGATACCAGCGCCGCTTGCACTTCCGGGGTCTGGTCCAGTGCAAACTGGGCACCTTCCTTGTCGAGTTCAGGAGATACAACCGAGACCTCGATGACGGAACCGAGTGTTAGCGCCTTGTTCCCCTTTTCAGGTTTTCCGTAGTGGTTGATCATGCCGACCCTGCCTGCCCACGCCATGTTTTTTCGGGAAAGTACCCCGTTGCGTTCGCCGACCCTGACCAGAGCTTCACCTTTTTGGGGATGAAACCCAACCACAACGCCCTGATAAGTTTCGCCGGTTTTAAGCATGGCGGAATCAATCGTCTCCTCGATTTTACTGCAAAAAGCGTCGACATCTGCTTCATCCAAATATTTTGTTGGTCCCCGGAAACCCTGATGTTTGTCCACCTCTTTAAGCCCCTTGCGGAGGCTGTCGTAGGCGGCACGCTGCATGTTGGCATTCATGGTGGTGTATATCTTCAGCCCACCTTTGTAGAGCTGATCTTCGCCGTATTTCTGCTCTAGCTGGATCCGGAGATATTCAAGGAAATAGGCGGACTGCTCGTTATTTACCTTTTTCATTGGCTGCAGGACGATGGGTGTCTTTTTTGCGTGCTCTGCTTCGGCCGGTGTTATGTACCCCTCCGTGGTCATGCGATCAAGTACGTACCCCTGGCGTTCACGGGCTTTGTCAAGATGTTTGATGGGGGAATAGGAGTTAGGCGCCTTTGGAAGGCCTGCCAACATGGATATTTCGGCGAGGTTGAGCTGATCGACATTTTTGCCGAAATAGGCTTCGGCCGCCGCCTGGACACCGTATGTGCCGCTCCCGAGGTATATCTGGTTCAGGTACAGGTACAGGATTTCGTCCTTGGAGAGTCGTTCCTCCATCCGCTTGGCAAGAATGGCCTCCTTAATCTTGCGGGAAAACTTTTTCTCCGGCGACAACAGCATTGATTTTGCAACCTGTTGGGTGATGGTAGAGGCGCCCTCTTTTTTGCTCATGGACATCAGGTTTTTGAAGGCCGCCCGGAGAATGCCCAGATAGTCAATCCCCGTATGGGAATAGAAATTTGAATCTTCGGCCGAGACAAAAGCCTGAATCAGTTTGCGCGGCATCTTGTTGATCGGTACCACGATGCGGCGTTCCAGATAAAACTCGCCAACCAGAGTGCCATCATCTCCAAAAACCTGAGAAACGATGGGAGGCTTGTAGTCAGTCAGTCGGTCAACCCGGGGGAGTTTTGCCATAAGGTAAAATACGTAGCCGGATACACCGAGGAGTGCAACAACGGCGAGTGTTACCGTAAACAGTAGTGCTGTTGACAAAAAAACATTACTTGTGGTGCGAGGCTGAATCTCTCTTTTCATTGAACGAACCTTCCTGAATAACTTAAATGACTAATTCCGTTGCTGCTTTCTGACCGCTGTAAAATAACATATCATTTCAGGAATTCAAACATATTCAGATCAGGGAGCTCTTGACGGGGCATGGTAATAACGGCTCCGCCAGTAAAAAAAAGTGCCACAGGTAGTCTGTTTATGGTACTACATATCATGTTTCATACGTGTTATTACAGCTTTTGAGGAGAACATTATGTGCGGCATTGTTGGATATATCGGTGGACAGCAGGCAACCCCGATCATTCTGGAAGGGCTTAAAAAACTTGAATATCGTGGCTACGACTCAGCCGGAATCGCCACACTGGCAGATGGTGAGTCCGCTATACGCAGAAGTCAGGGAAAACTGATTAATCTTGAAAACTTACTGCGGGATCAGCCGCTCGCTGGTACGGTCGGCATCGGTCATACCCGCTGGGCAACGCATGGCGGTCCTTCTGAAATCAACGCCCATCCGCATAAAGCCGGGCCGATTATTCTGGTGCATAACGGCATCATAGAAAATCATCTGCAACTCAAAGGGCAACTGAAACTGGCTGGGCACACGTTCAAGAGTGAAACAGATACCGAAGTCATAGCACATCTGATCGAAGAAACGCTCCATACCGAGGCCGATTTCGAAAAGGCCGTCAGGCAGACGTTGGCACAATTGCGCGGGGCATTTGCTGTCTGTATCCTCAACGAAAACGATCCAGAGACTCTGATCGCTGCCAAGCAGGGGTCGCCGATGGTGGTTGGACTCGGCGAGGGCGAGTTTTTCGTCGCTTCCGATGTCCCGGCCATTTTAGCCTATACCCGCGAGATGGTCTTTATGGAGGATGGTGAACTGGTCGTTTTCAGAGACGGCTCGGCTCATTTTTCAACTATCGCGGGTGTCCCTCTTGATAAACAAGCGCGCCATATCGACTGGTCGCCCTTGATGGCTGAAAAAGGTGGCTACCGGCACTTCATGCTGAAGGAAATTCATGAACAGCCGCGCGCTGTACGCGACACCATCGCCGGTCGGCTGCTTGAGGGAGAAGGGGATGTGCACCTTGAAACGCTGCACTTCAGTGATTGCCAGTTGGCCGCGATCAAGCGGGTCGTCATCATTGCCTGCGGCACCTCATGGCATTCGGCTCTGCTGGGTAAATTCTATATTGAGGGGCTCTGCCGGATTCCGGTTGAAGTTGATTTCGCCTCCGAGTTCCGGTATCGCAACCCGGTTGTTGATGAAGGCACGCTGGCGATAGTCATATCCCAGTCGGGAGAAACGGCTGACACCCTGGCGGCCCTGCGCGAAGCAAAATCGCGCGGCGCTATGAATATGGCGATTTGCAACGTGGTCGATTCTTCCATTGCCCGTGAAGCTGCCGGTGTGATTTATACCCATGCCGGTCCGGAAATCGGCGTCGCTTCAACCAAGGCTTTTGTTACCCAATTGATCGCCCTCTATCTCTTTACGATTCGCTTGGGAAGAGCCAACGGTACGATCGATGTAGCCCATGGTCAGCGGATGATCGCGTCGCTCAAGAAGGTGTCCGGGTTGCTGGTAGAAACCCTGAAGCTGAACGAAGATGTCGAAGCGATTGCAAAAAAATATATGAATGCCCGTGATTTCCTGTATCTCGGTCGTGGCAAAAACTATCCGATCGCCCTCGAAGGGGCGCTGAAGCTTAAGGAAATTTCCTACATCCATGCCGAAGGGTACCCGGCCGGTGAAATGAAGCATGGGCCGATCGCCCTGATTGACGAGGATGTACCGGTGGTTGTGTTGGTTCCTAAAGGAAGCACGTATGAAAAGACGCTCTCCAACATGGAGGAAATTATCGCCCGTGGTGGCCGTGTGATCGCCGTCTGTTCCGCCGGCGATAACGACGTGCGTGACAGAGTGGAAACAACCATTGAAATACCGAGCCTTGACGAAGATCTTGAACCGCTGCTGCTGTCGGTGCCGCTGCAGCTTCTGGCGTACCACATCGCCGTATTGAAGGGTACCGACGTCGATCAGCCGAGGAACCTGGCCAAGAGTGTTACGGTAGAGTGACCGAGGGGATTGTCTCTCTCAGGCTACAATAAGCTCCCGGAAAAGGAGTATACGTTATGAAAAATATGCCAGATACACCCAGACTCGATTCATACAATTCTGCGGCAACCCTCACGGTGAACCACCGTGATTTGCGCATCTACAAGATCGATGCAGTTGAGAAGGCGGGAGTCGGTGAGGTCTCCAAGCTTCCCCGCACCCTCAAGATCCTGCTGGAAAACCTGCTGCGCAACGAAGACGGAGAGACGGTCACAACTGATGACGTTCTGGCTTTTGGCGACTGGCTGGAACATCGCACCTCAACGAGGGAGATTGCATTCCGTCCCGGTCGTGTGCTGATGCAGGATTTCACCGGCGTGCCTGCCGTCGCCGATCTGGCCGCCATGAGGGACGCCGTCGCCGCTGCAGGTGGTGATCCGGAGTCGATCAACCCCCTGATACCGGTTGATCTGATCATCGATCATTCGGTGCAGGTGGACAGTTACGGTTCTCCCGAATCATTCCAGATTAATGTGGAACGTGAAATGGAAAGAAACCGGGAACGGTATGCTTTCCTGCGCTGGGGGCAGAACGCATTTGACAACTTCCGGGTTGTCCCTCCCGGTACCGGCATCTGTCACCAGGTCAATCTGGAATATCTTGCCAAGGTCGTCTGGCAGAGTAGGGGCGATGGGGATGTCGCAGTTGCGTTTCCCGATACCCTGCTTGGAACAGACAGCCACACCACCATGATAAACGGTCTCGGTGTGCTTGGCTGGGGCGTGGGTGGGATCGAAGCGGAAGCCGCCATGCTGGGGCAGCCGGTATCAATGACAATACCTGATGTGGTGGGAGTGCGGCTTGAAGGGAGGTTGCAGCCCGGAGTGACCGCAACCGACCTGGTTCTCACGATTACCGAACTCCTCCGCAAGGTCGGTGTTGTCGGAAAATTTGTTGAGTTCTACGGTCTTGGACTCGACGCTCTGACGATTGCCGACCGCGCCACCATCGCCAATATGTCCCCGGAGTATGGCGCCACCTGCGGCTATTTCCCGGTTGATGCCGAAACGATCAGCTATCTCCGCCTCACCGGCCGTGAAGATGTGACCGCGCTGGTAGAGCTTTATGCAAAAGAGCAGGGGTTGTGGCGTGACACCGATTCCCCGGACCCGCTCTTTACAACGGTTGTTGCCGTGGCTCTTTCGGATGTTGTCCCCTGTCTCGCCGGTCCCAAGAGACCCCAGGACCGGGTCCCTCTCGCCGACCTCCCTGCCGTGGTTGCAAAGGCGATCCCCGTGTCACAGGGGGACAGAAAAGCTCCCGTTCACGATCTTGGCGTTGATCTGCGGCATGGGGATGTTGTTATCGCTGCCATTACCTCCTGCACCAACACCTCCAATCCCGGCGTCATGCTGGCGGCCGCTCTCCTCGCCAAAAAGGCGGTCGATGCCGGACTATCGGTCAAGCCGTGGGTCAAAACGTCACTTGCCCCCGGTTCAAAGGTGGTCATGGAGTACCTGCACCGCTCCGGACTGTACGAATCACTGGTCGCACTCGGGTTCGATCTGGTCGGCTACGGCTGTACAACCTGCATCGGCAATTCCGGTCCATTGCAGAAGAGTATCGAACGTGCCATCCTTTCAGAAAATCTTGCTGTTTCAGCGGTTCTTTCCGGCAACCGTAATTTTGAGGGGCGTATCCACCCGCAGGCCAAATTGAGCTGGCTCGCTTCACCGCCGCTGGTCGTCGCCTTTGCCCTGGCGGGTACCACACGGATCGATCTCACCTCCGAACCGCTCGGTACCGGTGCGGACGGTCGTCCGGTGTATCTGAAAGATATCTGGCCGTCACAGGCAGAATTACATACACTGGTCGAGATGATTACCCCGGAAATGTTCCGTTCCGGGTACGGGGATCTGTACGACGGTACCCAGGAATGGAGGGGGCTTGAGAACAACAGTTCCCCCACCTATCCGTGGGATACTAATTCCGGCTATGTAAAGCAGCCGCCGTTTCTCCAGGGTGCCCAGGATGAAGCGGGGCTTCGCTTGCCAGGGAAAATGCGCATTCTTGCCCTCTTCGGCGACTCAATCACCACCGATCATATTTCCCCAGCTGGGGACATCGCACCCAACTCCCCCGCAGGGCTGCATCTGCAACAGCTGGGCGTTGCCATCTCCGATTTCAACTCCTACGGGTCACGGCGTGGGAACCATGATGTGATGGTGCGTGGCACCTTCGCCAATATCCGCATCAAAAATGAGATGACTCCTGAGCGTGAGGGGGGTGTTACGATCCATCACCCGACCGGGGAACAGATGCCGATTTTCGACGCTGCAACGCGGTACCTCTCTGGCGCGGTGCCCTTGGTGGTGGTCGCCGGGAAGGAGTACGGCTCAGGCTCCAGCAGGGATTGGGCAGCAAAGGGGCCTCTTCTGCTTGGTGTGCGTGTCGTCATAGCCGAGAGCTTCGAGCGCATCCACCGCTCCAATCTGATCGGTATGGGTATTTTGCCGCTGCAGTTTATGGAAGGGGAAAACAGAAAAACGGTCGCCCTTGACGGGAGTGAAACCATCGTGCTCACGGTTGCAGCGGCGGAGCTTAAGCCCGGCATGACTGTGACTGCAGAAATCAGCCGCCTGGATGGCACAACCACAAACATCTCCCTGAACAGCCGCCTGGATACAGCCACCGAAGTCGCGTACTACAAGGCGGGGGGGATACTGCAGTATGTTTTGCAGGGGTATCTGGCGCGGGTGAAGCCCGGAAACTCATGAGCGCAAAAAAAATAGTCATTGCCGTTGTGGGAATTGCTGTTGTTGCGCTGTTTTTCTACTTTGACCTGCAGCATTTCCTTACCCTTGAAGCACTCAAGGCTAACCGTCAAACACTGCTGGATTACTATGCCGCCAACAAGCTGATCACGGTTGCCGCTTTCATGGCTATTTACATCGTTCAGACCGCTCTGTCCCTGCCTGGCGCCACTATCTTGTCGATGGCCGCCGGGGCGATCTTCGGCACTGTTATGGGTACGCTCTATGCCAACATCGCCGCCACAGCAGGAGCTACCTTTGCTTTTCTGGTCGTGCGGTATTTGTTGCGGGATATGGTACTGAACAGATTCGGAGCACGGCTGGAGGGGATGAACCGGGAACTGGAGACGCGCGGTTTCAATTACTTGCTGTTTTTGCGGCTGGTGCCCGTTTTCCCGTTTTTCCTGATCAATCTGGCGGCCGGCCTGACCCGCTTGTCGCTCCGGACATTCTTCCTCGGCACCATGATCGGCATCATTCCGGGGGGCTTTGTCTATGTCAATGCCGGGGCCAGCCTGGCGACCATTGATTCGCTCTCCGGCATCGCCTCACCCCGGGTGCTCGGCTCTTTTGCCCTGTTGGGGCTTTTTGCGTTGATTCCGGTGCTGTACAACAGGTTCAAGAACAGAAAACAGACCTCTGCATAACTATGTCGCATACCCTTCCGCCGTTTCTCTCCATCATTATCCCCACCCTCAATGAAGCTGACACTCTGCCGGCACTTTTGGATGATCTTAAGAAACAGCAGAATATTTCCCTGGAGATTATAATCGGCGATGGTGGCTCTTCGGATGCAACCCGGTCGGTAGCGGAGGCATACGGAACAGGTTTTGTCACCACCAGGGTAGGACGAGGAGCGCAGATGAACGCCGGAGCAGAGCGGGCGTCCGGTGACTATATTCTTTTTTTGCATGCGGACACGAGAATAGATGACCCCTGCCTTCTCAGTAATGCCGTACGTGCCGTACTGTCTGAACGATGCGGGGATGATGTGGTTGCCGGCCATTTTAGTCTCCGGTTTATGCGCAGTACGAAGCGTAATGCGATGGCCTATCGTTATATCGAGGAAAAGAGCACCTTCAACCGGATCAATACCACAAACGGTGACCAGGGGTTGTTGCTGGCGAAGGGGATTTTTAGACAACTTGGCGGTTTCGACGAAAGCATGCCGTTTCTGGAAGACCAGCGTATTGCTGAGAAGATTAGAGCTCAGGGGAAATTGATAACACTTCCCGGCTGTCTAAAAACATCGGCACGACGGTTTGAAGCGGAAGGCTTCCATCGCCGGTACATCCTGATGAGCATGATGATGGGATTGCATAGCGTCGGTGAGGAGGCGTTTTTTATCCGTGCGCCAGAGGTTTACCGGGTACAGCAGGATACCGGCACGCTTTTCCTGTCGCCGTTCTTTCATCTGGTCTGGCGTATGATGCGTGATGAGTGGGGCGGCGTCGGATCAATCCGTATCTTCTATCTCCTTGGGAGGTATATCCGGCAGAACTCCTGGCAGATGTTCTTTTTTATTGATGTCTGGCTACGGCCACTGCTTGGTGCAGGACGCTATCCTTTTTTGAAATTTCATGATCGGGTGTTCGGGCCATGTACAAACTTCAAGGTGTTTGATGCCGTAACCGGCATGATCTGTTGTATCTGGTTTATGGGGATACTCGCGCCGTTTTTCTGGCTTCTGGACCAGAGTGGCCGAATGGTGCAGGAACGATCAACCGGAAACAGTACCCGGATTTGACAATTTACGACAGACTGCTATAATTAGACTTGTTAGCTTGTTACTGCCGTTCCCAACAAGGTGACATGTATGGCAACTCTGTTTATTGCACACCATAATCTGGCAGCACTGGTAGAAAAACTGCACCGGTATGCCGAACTGCACGGTCCCGTCCGTGGCGACGATGGAGTTGTGCGTTTCACCGCAATTGCTCCGGGGACACTCCCTGATCTTTCTGCTATTCGAACCCTGCTCCCCCCCAAAAAATATCTGCTGCACCCTCAGGAAACGCTTCTAAACTATACAGCGGAAGCCGGTTATCAGATGCCGGTGGAGGAAGTACGCTCCCTGATTCTGTTTGGGCTCCATCCCTGCGATCTTGCCGGGATCAATTATCTTGATCAGCTCTTTCTGGGCGACGACCCGGATCCGCTGTACGCCGCCCGGCGCTCTGCCCTGACGCTGGTCGGTATCTCCTGCACCCCAGATGAATTTTGCTCGTGCCATCTGTTGACATCTCCGCTGAAAGTGCTATCCGATCTGTTTCTTCACGTTGTGGAGGGTGGGTTTATTGTTGCCAGTGGCTCTCCCCGTGGGGATGAACTGCTTGATGTGGTGAAGGAGTTCCTTGAAGAGCGTGAAGTTGTTGTGCCTGAAGACGCCTGCCGCTTCTTTGGCCATGCTGCCATAGAACAGGTACACCCTGAACTTGATGCGACACTCCCGGAGTGGCAAGAGCTTGCCGACCGTTGTCTGGGGTGCGGAGCCTGCTCGCTCTGCTGTCCCACTTGCGCCTGTTTCGATGTGCTGGAGTTCGGCGGGCTGGATGGCAGCTCTGCCGTCCGGGTGCGGCAATGGGATAACTGCCTGTTCAAATGCCACGCCGAGGTGGCTGGCGGCATGAGTTTCCGGAAGGATCGGGCAGAGCGCTTCCGGTATCGTTACCGTCACAAATATCGCGGTTTCGGGCCACTTCAGGGGATTCCAGCCTGTGTCGGCTGCGGTCGATGCAGGGTCGTCTGCCCGGCAGGCCTGGATCTGCGCCCCCTGGCGGAGCGTCTGGATGGAGGGCACCATGAATAGAGACCTTCCCGTTCCGGCAGTCATTGCGGCAATTCGGCCTCTGACGGCCGACACCTCTTTGCTTACGCTCTGTACGGAACCGTGCTACCGCGTTGCATCGGCGTTCCTCCCCGGCCAGTTTCTGGAGCTTTCTCTCCCCGGGGTTGGCGAGATACCGGTGTCGTACTGTGGTTTCCCCGCGCAAGATGGCAGCATTGAACTTTGCATCCGGCATATAGGGCATGTCACCACACCGCTGAAAGTCGCAGTTCCGGGTGATACCGTCGGGGTACGGGGCCCTTTTGGTCATGGATTCACACTATCGGATTATACCGGACAGGATCTGCTGCTGATCGCCGGTGGTTTGGGGATGGCCCCGCTCCGTTCGCTTCTTTTAGCTCTCCTGAACCAGCGGGAGTCCTGGGGGGGGCTGACCCTTCTGTATGGCGCCCGCGAGACCGGGGCTCTGCTCTTTCTGGACGAGCTGCTGGAACTGCAAAAACGCGGGGACGTAGAACTGCAGCTGGCGGTGGATCGTCCGGAGTACTGTCTTGATGGGCCTCCGTACTGCCGGATTGCCCTGCTTCCTGCACTGCTGGAACAGCTAGATGTGGACCCGGGCCGAACCTGTGCTGCGATTTGTGGCCCACCGGTTGTTTACCCGCTTCTGGTGTCCCGTTTACGGTTACTGGGGCTGTCTGATGACCGGATTCACCTCTCTCTGGAGCGGCGCATGAAGTGTGGTGTCGGTCGATGCGGACACTGCGCTGTGGGAACCCGTCTCTGCTGCGTCGATGGTCCGGTGTTCAGCTGTGCGGAGCTGGCCGGAACCGAGGGGGCTTTCGTATGAGGACGTTGCGGGTAGCCATAGCAGGGTTGACAGCCTGTTCCGGCTGCCAACTCTCCTTGCTGAATTGTGAGGACGAGCTGCCGGGGTTGCTGGAGCTGTTCGAATTCCAATTCTTCCCGATGGCCAGCTCTCCTGCTCTACTGACAGGTGAGTATGACGCTGCGTTAGTGGAGGGGTGTCTCTCGATGCCCCTCGAAAAAGAGTTGGTGCAGGAGTTGCGGAGACGAAGCAGATATCTGGTCGCATTGGGAACCTGTGCCGTATGCGGGGGGGTGGCGGCTCTCCGGAATGGTGAGGAGCGCGAGCTGTTACGTCAGCAGGTGTATGGCCACAGTCCGGTTGCCGGTGAAACATATGATCCTATCCCGCTGCGGGACGTGGTGCCGGTAGATGCGTCTGTCACCGGCTGCCCGCCGGAAAAGGAAGAACTGCTCAGGGTGCTGGCGGGACTGGCTCGCGGTGCGCTTCCTGTCGGCATTGACTATCCGGTCTGTACAGAATGCAGAATGAGGGAAAATCTTTGCCTGCTGACGGAGCGTGGTGCCCTCTGTCTTGGCCCCCTGACTTTGGGCGGTTGCGGCGCGCGTTGTCCAAGTATGTCGGTTCCGTGCGAGGGGTGCCGGGGGCCGGTGCCGGAGGCAAATCTTAGTGAAACCCTCAAAATATATGGCCAAAAAGGTTATGATCGAATCACGGTGTCAGGGCGGTTACGTCGCTTCTGTCCAGAGTGGGAAAAATGAGCAGCTTGAGCAAGATACCTATACTGACCCGGGTGGAGGGGCATGGTTCTGTGGAATTGATCCGGGATGGGGGAAAGGTGGTGGACGCCCGCCTGGATCTGCACGAATCTCCGCGTCTGTTTGAGGCGTTAGTCGTTGGCAGGCGTTTTGATGAGATCCCGGATATTACCTGTCGGATCTGTTCGATCTGTTCAACTGTCCACAAGGTAGCGGCACTTCAGGCGGTTGAGCTCGCCTTGGGGGTTCATGTATCCCGGCAGACCGGCCTGCTTCGCGAACTGGCGGTGCAGGGGGGGCAGATTGAGAGCCATGCCCTGCACATATTCTGCTTGGCATTGCCTGATTATCTCGGGGTAAACGGTATTCAGGAACTCGCACACCGTGAGCCGGAGAAGCTGCAGATGGGGCTCAGGATCAAGAAACTGGGTAATCTGATTCAGGAAATCATCGGGGGGCGGGCCATACATCCGTTCAATCTGTTGGTGGGGGGATTGGGGAAGGTGCCGGAAGCGGGCCCGATGCAGTCTCTGGGCAAGCAACTTTTGGCGCTTCGTGACGATGTGACTACGAGCATTACGTACATTATGGGCCTCAATGCTATTCTGCCGCCGTTACCAATGCTTCCTGCATGCTCAGTCACCGGCGGTCCGCCGCTCTTTGGCGATAGTTTGACTACGTCTACAGGGTTGGCGATCCCTGCCGGTTGCGCCGCTGACTGGTTAAACGAACAGGTAGAGCTGCATACCCACGCCAAGGTCAGCCGTTTTAGTGGAACGATTCCATTCATGGTTGGGCCGCTTGCTCGTCTCGTATTGACCATGCCGGAGAAATACTCTCACTATTTTAGAAGCACTACGATAAGATCATCCCTGACAGCCAGAATAATAGAACTTCAGCAGGCGGTGGAACGGGCGCAGGCTTTGATCGGGTTGCTGCTTGACGGCGGCCTGAAAAAAGAGACGCCGGTAATGGCCCTACCAAGGGAAGGCGAAGGTACGTCACTGATAGAAGCACCACGAGGGGTTCTCCTGCATAGTTACAGGTTTGATCAACAAGGGATCTGTTGTGCAGCTGATATCATTACCCCGACCGCCATTAATCAGGGAGCAATTGCTGCGTCACTGAAAGGGCTTGTAGCAGCAATGGATGGTGCCGAATATGAACAGATCCGGAATGCTGCTGAAATTCTTGTCCGAAGTTATGACCCCTGTATTTCCTGTGCAGTCCACTAGTGAACTATTTAGTTTGCATGCGGCACCATTTTTATTTTGACAACATGAGATTGTGTATGATAGAAAGCGAGTCCCTTTTGGAACGGAAGTTTTGCGGGGTGCTCGAGAAAAGATTGTTGTTGGTAAGAAAGTTATTGACAAGCGAGATTGATTT
>Ga0209430_1000755_pt1 | contig 29076 bp, 27 predicted proteins | sample BarGraIncub1133A_FD_184504 | JGI IMG/M metagenome (GOLD analysis project Ga0209430, IMG submission 184504) | Arctic peat soil microbial communities from Barrow, Alaska - Barrow Graham LP Incubations 11-33A (SPAdes) (version 2) | ecosystem: Environmental > Terrestrial > Soil > Wetlands > Peat... | reverse complement strand
GAAATCGCGCTTCGGCTTCGACGACGCACTCGACGTGGTGGGCGTACACGGAGTCGGCGGCACCACCGGCGCCATCCTGACCGGTGTGTTCGCGAGTCTCGCGGTCAACTCCGCCGGAGCGAACGGGTTGTTGTTCGGGGGCGGATTCGCGCTGCTGGGCAAGCAGCTGGTCGGCGTGGGAGCCACGATCGCGTTCTCATTCACTGTGTCATTCATCATCCTGAAACTTCTCGACTCTACGATGGGCATACGCGTCGATGCAGAGACCGAGACGGTCGGCCTCGACATCGGAGAGCACGCGGAGACCGGGTACGAGTTCTAGGAAGCCTTGGACGAGGAGCGCGTCATGAAAAAGATCGAAGCGATCATCAAGCCGCACAAGCTGGACGAGGTCAAAGAAGCGTTGCACGCGCTCGGCGTCACCGGCATGACGGCCTACGAGGTCAAGGGCTTCGGCCGCCAGAAGGGCCACACCGAGATCTACCGTGGCAGCGAGTACACGATCGACTTCGTCCCGAAGACGAAGATCGAGATCGTGGTCGACGACGACCTGGCGCCGAAGGTCGAGCAGGCGATCGTGGATGCGGCCCGGACCGACAAGATCGGCGACGGCAAGGTGTTCACGTTCGACTGCATCGGCGCCGTGCGCATCCGCACCGGCGAGCGCGGCGACGACGCGCTCTAGACATGCCGATCGCAGGCGTCGCCGAGTTCCTGCAGCAGCGGGAGACACTCATCACCTCGGCGACCCCGGGGCCTGAGGCCGCTCGCGCGCTCAGCGACCTCTCGGACAGGGCCGTCACCGCACTCGCGGAGACGGCCCTGTCCGCACTCGGTTCCCCATGGGTGGTGCTCGCGCTCGGGGGCTGGGGAGCGCAGCGGCTGCTCCCCCACTCCGACCTCGACCTCCTGATCGTCGCGGACGCTCCGCCGGCGGAGCTGCGCACGGCGTTGCGCGACGTGCTCTACCCGCTGTGGGACGCGGGGCTCATCGTCGGGCATCAGGTGCGGACGCTGCGGGACCACGAACGCGCGTGCCGGGGTGACCTGCAGACGCTCACGGCGACGCTGACCGGCCGCACCCTGTGCGGCGATCGCGCCCTCGGCGAGCGGCTTCTGGGAGACGTGGCCTCCGGCGCCCGCAAGCACGCGCGCGCGCTCGCGCGAGAACTGGCACAGCGCCCTCGTCCCGGGTCGCCGTATCTGCTGGAACCCGACCTCAAGACCGGCGCGGGCGGTCAGCGCGATCTTGACGAACTGGTCTGGCTCGGCGGCGTGCTGGCCGGGGCGCCCTCAGTCGGACCGGGCGCGCTCGCGGATGTGGGGCTCCTTGAGGCGGACGAACCTCATCGGCTGGCCTGCGCCGCTTCGACGATCACCGAGGCGCGCTGGGCGTTGCACCGCCTGTCCCCGCGACCCACCTCGCTCATGACACTCGAACTCGCGGCCGAGTCGGAGATCGACGCCGAAGACATCCAGCGCGCCCTCGCGACCGCACATCACCTCCTGCTGCGCGTGCGCGGTCGCGTCGCGGACCGTCTCACGCGGTTCGACCCGCACTCGGGCCGGGAGCCGGTCCCGCTCGACGGTCCGGAGCTGTTCGCGCTCCTCGACGCCGGCGAGGCAGCCCTCCCCGCCCTCGAAGAGGCCGCGTGGTCCGGACTGCTCGACGACCTCGCTCCCGCGTTCGGTGAGCTGATGACGGTCCGGAGGCCCGCGCTGTCGCACCGCTACACCGTCGGAGAACACTGCCTGCGCACCGCAACGCTCGTCTCGGGACTCTCCGCCCTCCCCGAAGCGGCGCGGGCGGACTCCGCCACCGCCGACATGCGCCCATTGCAGCTCGCCGCACTCTTGCACGACGTCGGCAAGACGCAGCGCGCCCCCGGCCACGCCCGTCGCGGCGCGGCGGTCGTCGAGACGCTCGGTGGCCGGTTCGGACTGGACCTGGAACAGGCGCGGGAGGCCGCGCACCTCGTCCGCGAACACCTGCTCCTTCCGCAGATCGCGTTCGGACAGGACATCCACGACGAAGACGTCCTTCTGCGCGCGGCCTCCCACCTGCCCGGACCGGCCGCGGTCGATGCGCTGTACCTGCTCACGGAGGCGGACTCACTCGCGACGGGACCGGGCTCCTGGACGGCATGGCATGCGGCGCTGGTGGGCGAGCTGACGGACCGCCTGAAGGCGGCGCTGTCGGACGAGGTCGCCGGAGCAGGAATCGTCGGGCACGCGGAGGCGGTGCGCGCCGATGCGCTCGCATCGCTCGGCGCAGAGGCGGCCGGTGCGGCGGCGATCGCCTTCACGCGACGCGCCTCGCTGCGCTACCTGGCGGCCACCGCCGCAAGCGATGTCGTCCACCACGCGAAGCTCGTGACCGGCGTTGCAGCCGGAGGGGTCCGGGACGGCTTCGGCGTGTTCGTCGGCAGCGGTCCCACCCCGGAGAGTTGGCGCGTCAGCGTCGCGGCCTTCGACCGGCCCGGACTCTTTGCCGCCCTGTGCGGGGCGCTCACGCTCTCCGGCCTGGACATCATGGGCGCCGACGCGTACGACGCTCACGACGGGGTGGCGATCGACGTCTTCGTGGTGCGGTCCGACACGCTGGCGGTCGTCGACACCGCGACCTGGGCCGCCTTCGAACGCCACCTGCAGGGTGCGTTCACGGACCCGACGGGCCTCGCTGCGCGCATCTTCGAACGGCAGCGCCACTACCCGACGGCCGCACGCCATCGGCTGCACGTCGAGGCGGGCGCGACAGGCGCGTACGCGACCGAGGTCCGGGTCCGCGCGGCGGACCGGATCGGACTCCTCTACGACCTCGCACAGGCCTTCGCCCGGACCGGGCTGCAGATCCGCTGGGCGCGGGCGATGACGAAGGACGGCGTCGCGCACGACGTCTTCCACGTGACCGACACGTTCGGGGAGCCCGTGGACGACCCCGGCGTACTCGGGCACCTCGCTATGCATATACGGGAGTGCGCCTGACCCCGCTTCTGCGCACCGCGACGGGTACCATAGCCATGCGTACCCACATCCGCGTCCGAGGAGCCGTGCATGGCCACCATCTATACGAAGTCCGGAGACGCAGGCGCGACGTCTCTCCCGGATGGAACGAGAGTCGGTAAGGACGATCCCCGCATCGCCCTGTACGGCGCGCTCGATGAAGCCAACTGCCTGATCGGGCTGGCACGCGTCAGCGTCTTGGACAGCGGGCTCGATGCGGCGCTCGGGTTCATCCAGCACCGGCTGTTCAACTGCGGCGCGTGCCTGCCGGGTCCGACGACCTCCCCGAACGGGCCGCGCATCGACGCACAGGACGTGACCGCGCTCGAGGCGGTCATCGACCGCTACTCTGCCCGCCTCGGGTCGTGGGGCTTCACACTTCCCGGCTGCGACGAGGTCTCCGCGCGGCTGCACGTGGCGCGCGCGGTGATGCGTCGCGCCGAACGGGAAGCGGTGCGCCTGAACTCCACCGATACGGTGGACCCGATGGTCCTCGCCTTCCTCAACCGGGCAAGCGACCTGCTGTACGTCGCAGCGCGCTACACGGGCAACGGCAACGAGTGCGCGTGGCACCCCGACGCGGAACGCCCGTGAGTGCGACCGAGGCGTACAACCGCCTCCTCGACCGGCTGCGCGAACTCGACAGCGTGCTCGTGGCGTACTCCGGGGGCGTCGATTCGACGCTGCTTGCCGTCGCCGCGCGCGAGGCGCTGCCGGGACGCACACTCGCCGTCCTCGCATCCTCGGCGACCTACCCGCGCACCGAGATCGAGGCCGCCAAGGCGACGGCCGCGGAGCTCGGTCTCGACCTGTTCGAGGTCGAGACCGACGAGCTCGCCGACCCGCGCTTCGCGTCCAACCCGTCCGACCGCTGCTACTACTGCAAGCAGGAACTCTTCGGGATGCTGCGCGGGGTCGCGGACTCTCGCGACCTGATGCACGTGGCGGACGGCAACAACGCGGACGATGCGTCCGACCACCGGCCGGGACACCGGGCGGCCCTGGAACTGGGCGTGGTCAGCCCGCTGCAGGAAGTCGGCCTCACCAAACAGGACATCCGCGACATCTCGCGCATGCTCGGCCTGCCGACCGCCGACAAGCCCTCGATGGCCTGCCTCGCCTCGCGTTTCCCGTACGGGACGGTGATCGACGTCGCGGGCCTCGACCGCGTGGGCGCGGCCGAGGACGGGCTGCGAGCGCTCGGGTTCGTCCAGACGCGCGTACGCGCGCACGGAGACGTCGCCCGCCTCGAGATCGCCCCTGACGAGCTGGAGCGCGCGTTCGCCGAGCGCACGGCGGTGTCCGCCGCACTCAAGGCCGCCGGCTTCACCTATGCGGCCCTCGACCTGGACGGATACCGCACGGGCTCGCTCAACGAGACGCTCTCCGAAGAGGCGCGCGGCCGATGAGCACGCTGGCGAACGGATGGCTCTGGGCCACGTTCGCCCGGAGAAGAACTACTTCAGGATCGGGCTCGACTCGGTGACGGTGTTGGTGCTGCTGGCGATCGGCATGGTCGGGCTCGGGAGGATACCGGGCTGATCCTGCGTCGACCGCCCGAACCGCCACCGTCCGAGCGCAACGGCCATCGCGATCGCGACGCCCAGTGCCAGAACGATGAGCCACTTGGGTTCGGCCGTGAACGACAAGGCCACACTCCACAGCGCCGTGAACCCGCTGGCGAAGAGGAACCCACCCGTCAACCAGGGCATCCGATCGTTGATGATCATGCCGGCGACCATGAGGACTCCTGCGGCCGTCAGGCCCGTCAGCACGGGAGACAGACCGGGGTTGCCCCCCAAACCGCTGGTGTCGACCATCCACGTGAACACGATCACGGCCACGAACGATGCCATCAGCCCGCCGAGCAGCAGACTGTATATCTCCGGAACGCCGTTCGAACGCTTCTCGCCACTCACCGCGACCACTCCCCCTACGTCATCGCCGCCGAAGCGGCTTATGCCAGCAGCTCACGCATCGCTGCGCGCCATACGGCGGGCAGCCGTTCCTGGAGCTTCGCAGGGCTCCCGATACTCTCGCCGATCATCCGCGTCACGAACGGGCGCGCCACCTCCATGATGTCGATGTCGGGGTAAAGACGCCGAGCCACGCCCTCGACCGTCGCGAGCGACTTCACGAGCAATCCGTAGCCGCCCGGGATCCCGATCCCATTCCGACGCAGGAGTCCGAGGAACCCGAAACCGAAGTGCCGGAAATCGGTGCTCCCCCCACCCATCGTGGCGTCGAGCAGCTCCCCGAGCTCGCGCCGGACCGTGGCGACCTTCTCCGGCGGCACGATGACCCCGAGGTTCGCGGAGTAGCGCAACGCGCGGTCTGCGTCGCGGTACACGAATCCGGCCAGCACCTGCGCGATGTCACCGCGCTCGGCATCGGTCAGGTGCCCGACGATCCCGAAATCCAGATACGCGATGCGGCCGTCGGGCGTCACGAAGAGATTCGACGGGTGCAGATCGGCGTGATAGCGGCCGTAGAGCATGACCTGGCGCATGAACGCCGTGGCCCCGTGAACGGCAAGCCCGTGCGCGTCGACGCCGGCCAGCTCCGCCTCGTCGAGCTCCGAGAGACGCCAGCCGTACATCCGCTCCATGGTGAGCACCTGCGGCGATGTCCGCGGCCACACGATCCGCGGGACGACGATCTGCGGGTCGGGCCGGAAGTCGAAGGCGAAGCGGTCGGCGACCCTGCCCTCGACACGCAGGTCGAGTTCGCGCGCCACCGACTGCTCGAACTCCTGCAGAAGCGAACTCACATCGATGCCGCGCAAGGTACGGCGCACGATCGGGTTCGCGGCGAGCCTCCACGCCTCCGCGATATCACCGTTGAGCGCCGCCGCCGCGCCCGGGCGGATCACCTTGATGACCACCTCGGCGCCGGCGGGCAACTCGTCGCCCCACACCGGCCGATACGCCGAGTGCAGCGTCGCGGCGTGCACCTGCGCGATCGAAGCGGTCGCGAGCGGCGTCGGATCGATGGTCGCGAACAACTCGGAGAGCGGCGCTCCGAGCCCGCCCTCGATCACCGGAACGAGCTTCTCGAACGGCACCGGGGCCACCCGGTCGCGCAGCCGCTCCATCTCACCGGCGAGCTCGTCGCCGAACTCGTCCGGCCGCACCGAGATCATCTGGCCGAGCTTGATGAAGGCGCCACCAAGCTCCTCGAACGCCCGCCGCCACTCCTGTGCGAAGACGGTCCGACGGACGCTCGTCGGCGCCAGGCCGAAGCGCGCGCGCACGATCCCGGCGACGAAGTGCCGCACGAGAGTCCGCGTGACGTGCCCTGATCGGGCGGTCATGGCTAGTGCGCCCCCGTCGCGCCGAGGTGTGAGGCGATGACGTCGAGAGTGGTCTGCATCTGGTCGAGGCGCCCGCGAAGCTCCGCGACCTCGAACCTGACCTCGTCGAGACGCTCATCGCCGGCATCCTCGGCCGGGCCGGCTCCGCCTGTGGCGATCTGCTCCTTGAGGCGCGCCTTCTCCTCGGCGACCATCGCCATGAACCCATCGGTGAATGCGTCGGGCCCGCCGGACATCCCTTCGCCCGCGACCGCCTGGCCGCGTGCAACGGACTGCACCATGAGGTCGTCGGCCTGATCGTGCGTGAACATCCACAGTGCGAAGAACTTCATCGGATCAAACGCTGCCATTCTCGTCACGCCCTCTCGCTCGCTTCAACCCTGCACACTCGATTCCCTCAAATCCCTTGCGGGCGATCACACGATCCACCGGAATGCGTGAGAAAGCAGCGCCGCGCCCAAGAGGACCGCGGAGGCCGCAGTGATCGTCAGATAGGCGATCAGCGTCTCCCTTCCGGCGACGCGACGCTCGGCGGCCACGTCGCGCATCACGGCCACAAGAACGACCGCGAGGCCGATGCTCATCGCATCCGCTAGGAGCAGCAAGGCGAGGACCGCCAAAAGCAGCGGCAGCAGGATCGCGCTCTGGTCGCCCTGCGTTGAGAGGACCGAGAACACGGCGAAGAACACCACGATCAGGGCGACGGTCCCGAGCGCCAGGACCATCGCCGTACGGCCGAGCCGAGTCACCCCACCGGACCGGTCACCGGGATCACATCCGATCCCCGATGCCTCATGACGCGACCGCCTGTCGCCCAGGTATGTCGCGATGCCGAGACCGACCCACAACGGTAGGCTGATCGCGATCCAGAACAGGCTCAGCACGTACAACAGTTCACCGATGCCGACTGCGAATTCCATGGCCCCTCCACCTCGGTTCGAATGATCGTCACAGTAGTTGGACGTGGCCACCTGCGGCCACCAGAGCACAGACCAGGAGAGCGGCCTGTATCCCTGTTGTGAGCGTGTATGCGATCGCGCTGTCACGACCGGCTACCAGATCCCCTCTCCGGATCTCACAGATCGAGGCGATGAAGAGCGTCGCAAGCCCCGCAGACATGGCGGGCACCGACCACAGCAGAGAGGTTCCAGCGCTGAGCAGGCCCATGGGCACCGGGCCACGACCCGGCAGAACGATGCCCAAGCCGATCACGATGACGCCCAGGCACAGCGCTCCTGCCGTGATGGCCGCTGCGATCTTCACGGGCTGCGCGTACCGCGTCACCTGAGGATCGGCCATCCCGGTCTGCTCCCGGGTGTCGGCGAACGCCGCGCGACTGCGCCGGCTCGAGAAGTAGGTGACCGCTGCCAGCGCCAGCCAGAACGGCAGTCCGCAGAAGGCCCACAAGAGAGCCAGCGCCGACATCCACCAGGCAACGAAGTACATATCCGGCATACCCCTCGCCCCATCCCCCGACCGGGACCATCCATCCGCTCATCTAACTATTACGCAATATGTTATATAGCACACGGCGTATTAGATGAACGGCATTTCAATGCCCAATCAATGTGACGAACGGGGCAATTACGTTGACGAACGGTTGTCTAGGCGCGCGTACGCAGCAGCCTGAGCCCGTTGAGCGTGACCAGCAGCGACACACCCATGTCGGCGAAGACCGCGAGCCACAGCGGCGCATAGCCGAACACGGCCATCACCAGCACGATCGCCTTCGTTACCACCGAGAACGCGACGTTGGCGCGGATGATGGCCACGGTGCGCCGTCCGAGCGCGAAGAAGCCGGGAAGCGCGTGGAGGTTCGGCGCCATGAGCGCCACGTCCGCGGTCTCGAGGGCGGTGTCCGATCCTGCGGCGCCCATCGCGATCCCGAGGTCGGCCAAAGCGAGCGCAGGGGCGTCGTTGACGCCATCCCCCACCATCGCGACGACGCCGCCCGAACGCTGCAGGTCGCGGATCGCATCCATCTTCTGCTCGGGGAGCAGCCGGGCGCGGTACTCGGAGAGCCCGGCGTGTCCGGCGACCGCCGCGGCGGTCCGCTCGTTGTCACCGGTGAGCATGACGACGTGCGCGATCCCCCCGTCGCGCAGGCGGCGCACGACCGCCGACGCCTCGGGACGAACGTCGTCGGCGACCCCGATCAGCCCGATGACCACATCCGCCTGCAGCAACACCAGGACGGTCTTTCCCGCGGACTCGAGCGCTCCGATGCGCGCGGCCACGTCCTCGGTGAGCGCGCCCGCCTCCCCGGCCAGCAACGGACTGCCGATCGAGTACGCGACACCCTCCACCTCGGCGCGTACTCCCCGACCCGCGATGTCCTCGAGGCCGATGGCCGCACGCTCCCCGGCCTCGCTGCCCTCAGCACGCAACACCGCCTCGGCGACGGGATGGTTCGACCCGGCCTCGAGCGCGGCCGCGATCCGCAGTACGCGCGAAGCGTCGCCGTCGCCGAAGGGGTCGACGTCGGTGACCTCGGGGCGGCCGCACGTCAGCGTGCCCGTCTTGTCGAACGCCACGACCCGCACCCGCGCGGCGGTCTCCAGGTGCACACCGCCCTTGACGAGCACGCCGTCACGGCTCGCCCGCGTGATCGCCGAGACGATGGCCACCGGTGTGGATATGACGAGCGCGCACGGGCACGACACGACGAGCACCACCAGCGAGCGATACGCCCACTCGACCCACGTTCCGAGGCCGAACAGCGGTGGGAGCACGGCGACCAGCACGGCGCCGACGACCACGATCGGCGTGTAGTACCTCGTGAAGGAGTCGACGAGCCGCTGTGACGGCGCGCGCTGTGACTGTGCCTCCTCGACGAGGTGGACGAGGCGCGCAAGTGTCGAGTCCGCCTGCACACTGGTGACCTCGACCTCGATCAGACCGTTCACGTTGAGGGAGCCGGCGAATACATGGTCACCCGGAGCCTTGTCGACCGGCACGCTCTCACCGGTCACGGGCGCCTCATCGACAGCGGTCGCCCCGGTCCGCACCACACCATCGAGCGCGATGCGCTCGCCCGGCTTCACGATGAGCAGGTCCCCGGTCACAGCCTCCGCGATCCCGACCTTGAGCTCGATCCCGTGCCGGCGGATCCGCGCCAGCACCGGCGCGAGGCCGATCAGGTCGCGGACGGAGCGACGGGTACGCTCGAGTGCGCGGCTTTCGAGGAGCTGGCCGAACGCGAACAGGAAGATGATCGTCGCGGCCTCCGCGAAGTCGCCCAGGGCCATGGCACCGACCACCGCGAGCGACATCAGGACGTTCATGTCGAGTCTCACCACACGCAGCGAGGTCCAAGCGCGCCGAACGGTCACCGACCCGCCCGCAACGATCGCGATGACGAATGCGACGACGGCCACACCGTGATGCCCCGTCCATTGCGTCGCGTAGCCGGCCGCCACCAGGATCCCGCTCGCGGCGAGCATGGACGCGTGCCCGTGCGACTGCCACCAGGAGGGAGTCGCCTCGCTCGCGGGCTCCCCTGCGTCCGTCTCGAGGGTGTGACCCGCGGCGCGCACGGCGGCGGCGACCTTCTCGCGAGGGTCGCGCGTCGGGTCGTACTCCAGCGCGAGAACGCCCGACGGGAAGCTCAGGTCGGCCGAGATCACACCATCGACATGCTGCACGGACGCCTCCACGGTCCGCGTGCAATCGGGTCAATCGAGCCCGACGACCCGCCAGCGCGCGTATGCGGATGCGCCGCTCATCGCGCCGGCCCCTCTTCCGCGTGGGCAAGGCCGATGGCGAGAAGGTCGCGCACGTGCTCGTCGGCGAGCCGATAGACCGCGCGCTTCCCGTCCCGCTCGAAGGCGACAAGGTGCAGGTCGCGCAGCGTACGGAGCTGATGGGACACCCCTGACTCGCTGACGTCGACTATCTCCGCAAGGTCGCACACGCACAGCGCATCTTCGGAGAGGGCGAGCAGCAGACGCATCCGTGTCGGGTCGGCCAGCGCCCGGAATATGTCGGCCACGCGCGACTGTGCGGCCACAGCCGGCAGTGCGTTCGAGACGCGGGAGACCGCGCCCGCATCGACGATGCGGGCCGCGCACTCGCCCCGGTCCTGCATGACTTCATCTGAATGGTTGCTCATATGACAGGTTTACCCCATCACGCGCGGCGAAGCAAGCGGAGCGCTACACTCCGGGTGTGAGGCGACCTTCGGGGCGCCACGACGGAGAGAGGGTCCGTGATGAGCGACCGACCGCAGGATCTCGGGACCACAGCCGTACTTCCCCCGGCGGGTCCGGACGGGCCACCGAGGACCGCCACTCAGGGCGGCATACCTCCCCGCCGCCGCAAGATCCCGATCTGGGTGTTCGTCGTCGCAGCCATCGCCGTCGCACTACTTGCGGCGTCGATCGTGTGGTTCGCCACCAGGTCGCGGTCGTCGACCCCGGCCCCGGTCCCGGTCCCGACGTCCACCGTCGCGCCTGCCGTCATCCCCACGCCCGCGGTCGAGGCGACCGGCCCGATCGTCCCCACGAGCACAGTCGTCGCCACCCCCACGCCGAAGACGGTCCGCGAGCCGACTCTGGTCACCAAGGTGACCAAGATCTCCTCGAAGGAATACCGGATCGCCGTCGACTACGTCCAGATCCTGACGGGCAAGGCGGCCGCCGATGCCGCGACCGCCGCCGGCGAGGAGTCTCCCCCGCCCAACGACTACTTCATCGCGAACACCAGCACGAAGCTCCGGACCTTCTCGCTCCCGGCAACGGCCTCGATCACGGTCCTGGGCTGGGCCGGCGCCGATGCGACGGCGAAGAAGAAGCTCACCGTCGGGCAGTTCATGGACGTCATGCCCGGAGGGACTCACCCGCAAGACGAATGGGCGCACGGCTACTACTACGTGACCGTGAAAGCCGGGACGACCGTCACGAAGGTCGAACAGATCTTCTTCCCGTAGGCCGGCGTCTACCGCTTCTTGCGACGACCGTACGCCGAGCCCTTGCGCGCACCGGCCTTGAGCCGGCCGAGCACCTCGTCCTCGCTGGAGCGCTCGACCTGTGCACGCAGCCGCACGATCTGGTCGCGCAGCCGGGCAGCGGACTCGAAGTCGAGGTTCTCCGACGCGCTCGTCATGTCCTCCTCGAGGGAGGCGAGCAGGCGCATCACCTCGTCGCGCGGAAGGCCGGAGAGCTCCTTGGCGACCACGTCGGCGGCGACGGCCTCCCCTTCACCCGAGCGGGCGTAGTCGACGATGGCGTGGATCGCCTTACGGATCGTCTGAGGCTCGATGCCGTGCTCGGTGTTGTACGCGACCTGGATGGCGCGGCGGCGGTTGGTCTCGTCGATCGCGCTGCTCATCGCCTCGGTCACGTTCTCCGCGTACATGATCACCTTGCCCGACACGTTGCGTGACGCGCGGCCGATGGTCTGGATGAGTGAGCGGTAGTTGCGCAGGAAGCCGGACTTGTCCGCATCGAGGATCGCCACGAGCGAGACCTCCGGGAGATCGAGGCCCTCACGCAGCAGGTTGATGCCGACGAGGCAGTCAAACACGCCGGCGCGCAGGTCGCGCAGGATGTCGACGCGATCGAACGTGGCAATGTCGGCATGCAGGTAGCGGACGCGGAGTCCCTGCTCGGTGAGGTAGTCGGTGAGGTCCTCGGCCATCTTCTTGGTGAGCGTGGTGACGAGCACACGCTCGTCGTTCTCGGCGTGCACGCGAACCTCGTGCACGATGTCGTCGATCTGGCCCTTGGTGGGGCGGACCTCGATCTGCGGGTCCACGAGACCGGTCGGGCGGATGATCTGCTCCACGATGTACGGCTTGGATACACCGAGCTCATAGTCACCGGGCGTGGCGGACACGTACACGAACTGAGGGACCCGCTGCTCGAACTCGTCGAACCTCAGCGGCCGGTTGTCGAGCGCGCTCGGCAGCCGGAACCCGTGCTCCACAAGCGTCAACTTGCGACTGCGGTCGCCCTCGTACATGCCACGGATCTGCGGGATGGTGACGTGGCTCTCGTCGATCATGCAGAGGAAGTCCTTGGGGAAGTAGTCGATCAGGCAGTGCGGCGGCTCACCGGGCTTCCGGCCGTCGAGGTGGCGCGAGTAGTTCTCGATGCCGGAGGTGAATCCCAGCGTCTCGATCATCTCGAGATCGTAGGTGGCCCGCATCTCGAGACGCTGCGCCTCGAGCAGCTTGCCCTCGCTCTTGAACTGGGCGAGGCGCTCCTGCAACTCCGCCCGGATCCCGGTGACCGCCTCGCTGAGCCGCTCCGGAACCGTCACGTAGTGGGTCGCGGGCCAGATCGGCACGGACTCGAGCTTGGTCAGCGCCTCACCGGTCACCGGGTCGACCTCGACGATCGACTCGATCTCATCGCCGAAGAACTCGATGCGCAGCGGATGGTCGGCGTAGGGCGGGAAGACGTCGAGCACGTCGCCCCGGACTCGGAACGCGCCGCGCACCAGGTCGAAGTCGTTGCGGTCGTACTGGATGTCGATGAGCCCGCGGATCAGGGCGTCGCGGTCCATCTCGGTCCCCACCGAGACGAACGCCGCCTGCCCCGCGTAGTCCTCGGGGCTGCCGATGCCGTAGATGCAGCTGACCGAGGCGACCACGACGACGTCGCGACGCGACAGGAGCGCGGCCGTGGCCGCGTGCCGGAGCTTCTCGACCTCCTCGTTGATCGAGGAGTCCTTCTCGATGAAGGTGTCGGTCGAGGGAACGTACGCCTCCGGCTGGTAGTAGTCGTAGTACGACACGAAGTAGACGACGGAGTTGTTCGGCATGAGATCGGCGAACTCCGAGGCCAGCTGCGCGGCGAGGGTCTTGTTCGGCGCCATGACGAGCGTCGGCTTCTGGACCGCCTCGATCGTCTTGGCCATCGTGAAGGTCTTGCCCGACCCCGTGACGCCCAGCAGCGTCTGGTAGCGCAGGCCATCGCGCACTCCCGCTGCGAGCTTGGCGATCGCCGCGGGCTGGTCCCCCGCGGGCTCGTACGGCGAGACGACACGCAGTTCGTTGCTCATCAGGGTCCTCCTCTCGCAGGCGTGGCCGCTACGATCCTACTTCAGGGCACTCGCGAACGCATCGGGATACAGCGAGCGGTACGCCTTCTCCTGCGCGACGACCTCGTCCACGTAGCGCGCGGTCTCAGGGAACGCGATCGACTCGGAGAACGGGCGCTTGGCGAGACGCGCCTCCTTCGCCCAGCGGTCGGCGTTGCCGAGCCCGGCGTTGTAGGCGGCGAGCGCCAGCGGCACGTCCCCGTCGTAGCGGGCGATCAACTCGGCCAGGTACGCGGTCCCGATCCGGATGTTGAGAGCGGCGGTGGAGAGGGCCTCGGTGGTCATCTCGTCCCTGATCCCCGCGGCGCGTGCCACGGCGACGGCGGTCGACGGCTTGACCTGCATGAGGCCCACCGCCCCGGCCGACGACACGACACCCTCCCGGAACCCCGATTCTGTGTTGATGACCGCTGCCACCAGATACGGATCGATGCGGTTCGCCTTCGCGTACCGGACGATCAGCGCCTCGTGTCCGAGCGGATGGTACAGCCGCTGGTACCACACGGGTCCGTAGGCGGCAGCGACCGCGACCACGGCGAGAACGGCCACGGCGAGGAGCGGCAGCAGACGGTGCCATGACAGCGGGTGCTCACGAACCACGATTCGCCAACTCGGAGTCCCAGAAGTAGGCCAACTCGGACTCGAACTTGGTGACTGTCCCGTCGTTCTCGACGACGTAGTCGGCGATGTCGCGGCGCTCGGCGTCCGACACCTGACAGGCCATGCGTGCGTGGACGTCCGCCTCGCTCATACCCCGGCTCACGAGACGCGCCAGACGGGAGTCCTCGTCAGCGGAGACGACCAGGACGCCGTCGACGAGGTCGAAGAACTCAGGAGCCTCGGCGAGCAGAGGTATGTCCAGCACGACGACCGCAGGGGGCTCCGGCACCTCGAGCAGCATGTCGAGAGCGCCCGCCACCGCGGCGTACACGCCGGGATGGACGATCGCGTCGAGCTTGCGGGCGGACTCGGGCGACTCGAAGGCGATCTTGGCGAGCGCGCGGTGGTCGACGCCACCGTCGGCTCCGAGGATCCCGGGGCCGAACGCGGCGGTCACTTCGCCCACCAGCGGACCATCCACGCCCGTCAGGCGCTTAGCCAGGTCGTCGAGATCGATGACCGTCGCGCCGAGATCACCCAGCAGGCGCGCTGCGGTCGTCTTGCCCGACCCGATGCCGCCGGTCACTGCGAGAACGTACATGGGCCAGCTCCGTTCGATGGACGGGGCCGGGCACCCGCGTGAGCGGCCGCCCGGCCCCGGTCGGATCTATCCTGCGCCAGTGGCGCGCGGCGCCTACTCGGCGGCCGGTGCGTCCTCGGTCTCGACGACCGCGACCTCGGGCTCGGCCTCGGCAGCGGCCTCTTCGACGACGGGCTCGGCCTCAACGACCGGCTCCTCGACGACGGTCTCCGCAACCTCTGCAACCTCGACGGTCTCATCGGCGGCCTCGGCGACGACCTCGGCGCCTTCGACGGCTTCAACCGTCTCGACGGTCTCGTCAGTACCCTCGGCGGATTCGTCGGACTCCTCGAAGCCCTCCTTGCCCTCGAGCGCATCCGGGAGACCCAGATCGACGTTCGCGGCACGGATCGACAGCGAGATGCGGCGGCGATCGGTGTCCACGTCCATGACCTTCACGTGGACTTCCTGGCCGACGGTCACGACATCCTCGGGCTTCTCGACATGGCCCTTGGCCATCTCGGAGATGTGCACGAGGCCCTCGACGCCGTCGCCGATCTCCACGAAGGAGCCGAACGGCACAAGCTTCGTGACCTTGCCCTCGACGATGGTGCCGACCGGGAAGCTCTGGACGAGCTGCTTCCACGGATCGTCCTGGGTCTGCTTGAGGCCCAGGGAGATGCGCTCGCGGTTCATGTCGACATCGAGAACCATGACCTCGACCTGATCGCCGACCGCGACGACCTCGGACGGATGGTTGACGTGGCTCCACGACAGCTCGGAGATGTGCACCAGGCCGTCGATGCCGCCAAGGTCGACGAATGCGCCGAAGTCGACGATCGAGGAAACGGCGCCCTTGAGGATCTGGCCCTTCTGGAGCTTGACCAGGATGTCCTGACGCTCGTGCTTACGGCCCTCTTCGAGCACGACGCGGCGCGAGAGGACGACGTTGTTGCGGTTGCGGTCCATCTCGATGACACGCGCGTCGAGACGCTGGCCGAGGTACGCGGCGAGGTCCTTCACGCGGCGGAGATCGACGAGCGATGCGGGGAGGAAGCCGCGCAGGCCGATGTCCAGGATGAGTCCACCCTTGACGACCTCGATGACCTCGCCCTCGACGTTCTCGCCTGAGGTGAACTTCTCCTCGACGGAAACCCATGCGCGCTCGTACTCGGCACGCTTCTTGGACAGGATGAGACGGCCGTCCTTGTCCTCCTTCTGGAGAACGAGTGCTTCGATATGGTCGCCGACCTTGACGATATCGCCGGGGTTGGCGTCCTTACGAATGGACAGCTCGCGTGCCGGGATGACGCCCTCGGACTTGTAGCCGATGTCGAGGAGGACCTCGTCACGCTCTACCTTCACGACTTCGCCGGAGACAAGGTCCCCGTCGTCGAAATCGGTGATCGTACCGTCGATGAGAGCGTGCATCTCCTCGTCGGTGTACTGCGTCTGGTCGACGACAGTCGAGACTTCCTGCAGTTCCATGTCACTCATTGTGTGCGGCCCCTTCCATAGGGCCCCGATCACGCAGTCCGAAATGCTTGCAGTCCGGAGTCGTTGCCTCGGTTGCTTTGCTTTCCGTCATGTGTCTTCTCGGGGGCGGACAATACGTAGTCCCGACAGGCCATCAGAGCCTGCCGAGCCAACTGCGAACTATATACCGTGAGAGCGTCCGGCGCCAGTCACACACGGTGCCGGGAGTGGACATTCCACTCATGGAACGCTCCCCTCCCGGAACCGCTCCTACTGCCGGATGTCCGCCCGCGTGAACGTGAACAGGCCGCCCGCGATCGCGACGATCAGGCCCCCTGCCACCACGACCCAAAGCGTCGTCGGTGAGACGTTGAAGACGCTGTCGCCTGCCCGCCGCGCCACCGAGGACGACATCGCCAGCATCGGCTGGGCCCACGGATACCACGGTCCGATGGTGCGAGACTGCGCCGCGAAGATGGACGGCAGGGTCAGGCACACGTTGAGCGCGAGCGCCGCTCCGAAGCTCTTCCACCTGCTCGAGACCCACAGCTGCAATGCCGCGAGCGGCAGGACGGCGACCCAACCGGACAGGAGAGCCATGCCGATCGTCGAGTACGGGACTGCCCCCTGGATGCCCGCCACCGTGCCCGCCACAAGGAACGCCGCGCCGAAGACGAGGTTCGTGAGCGCCAGCACACCCGCCAGCACGATGTACTTGGCGAGATAGACATGCGTGCGCCTCACCGGCAGGGTGAGAGTGAGCTTCCAACCCCCTGTGGCGTGCTCGACGCGACAGATCAACGCCGCGAACACACCAGCGAGCAGCGGGTAGAAGAGCCACGAGTAGGCCACCGCGACGTTGCCGAACGAAGATGCCCAGCCCTCTCCGGTGTCGGTGCCTCCGAGCAGCACCGAGAACGCCGGGCCCGCCAATGCGATACCGCCGACCAACAACCACGGGAGCTTGATGAGCTCCGCCCTGAGTACCTTCAGCACCTTGCGACCTCCTATCGGACCTCGCGGCGGGCGAGAAGGACCGCCCCCGCACTCACCAGTACGACCACCCAAGCCACGCTCAAGCCGACGATCGCGCCGGGCGTGAGCCACGTGAGCGACTCGCCCGGGCCGCCCGCGACCACGCCGCCGACCGCAACGGTCATGGCCTGTGTGATGAGCCGCCACGGCACCCACGCGGGCATCTGCGACATCCCCATCCCGAATATCGGGACCAGCACGCCCACTCCCAGCGGCACCGCCTGATTGCGCATCGATGTCGAGAGCAGCAACTGGAACGCGAGAACGGGAAGGGACGCGACCCACGGCAGCGCCGCGATCGTGGCCAAGTCCGTCCATGGCAGCGGACCAAGACGCAGCCAGAGCATCAGGGCGGCGTAGCCGACCGCCATGAGCGCGGACGAGCCCGCAAGCAGGGCCGCGGCCCACGCGAACTTCACCGCGTAGACCGTCGCGCGGGAGACGGGCAGACCGAGCATCTGCTTCCACGTGTCGGACCGGTGCTCCACATCCACGATCATCGATGCGAGCAGCGCCGCACCGAGCCCGAGAGCCAAGACCTGCACCATTCCGAGTTCGCTGGTCACCACCGCCCAGCCGGTGAGGTTCCCCGCACGGAACCCGGCGAGCCGTTGCTCGCCGACCAGGAGGAACAGGATCACGCCCATGAGCGTCACGCCAAGCGGCCCCAGGAACGTGAGCGGGAGCAGCCAGGTGCGACGCATGCGTCGCCAGTCGGCGGCCAGGTAAGCGAGTACGGAAGTCCGGCGGGGCGCAGGACCCGCTGCACGCGCCGCGTGCGTGAGCTCGCTCATGCCGCACCGGCCTCCCGGGTCAACTCGAGGAAGATGTCTTCCAGCGAGAGTCGACGCTCCTCGACACGGAAGACCCCGATGTCGCGCGCGACCAGGGCACGAACGACGTTCGCCGCGTCGGCGGGGGACGTCGAATCGAGAACGAGCGCGTCGCCCTCCTCGGTGAGCTTCACGCCGAGGCCTGAGACCGCCGCGAGTGCGTCCGCCGGCCGATCGGTCTCCACGCGCACGTGCCCGCGGCTGCGCGCGCGCAGTTCCTCGATCCGCCCCTGGAAGATGAGCCGTCCGCCGTGGATGACGCCGACGCTGGTCGCCATCTGGTCGATCTCCGCGAGTAGGTGACTCGAGACCAGCACCGTGATCCCGTGCTCGCGCGGCATGCGGCGGATCAGGTCGCGGATCTCGTGGATGCCCGCGGGATCCAGGCCGTTCGTGGGCTCGTCGAGCACGACCAGGTCGGGGGAGCCGATGAGCGCCGCGGCGATCCCGAGGCGTTGCTTCATGCCGAGCGAGTAGTCGCCCGCCTTGCGCTTCGCATCGTCGGTGAGGCGGACGATCTCCAACACCTCGCCGATGCGCCTGTCCGGCACGTCCAGGAGCGTCGCCACAATCTTGAGATTGTCCCGCCCGGACAGATGGGCGTAGTAGCTCGGGCTCTCCACGAGCGCGCCCACCCGGCGCATCACCTGCATTCGCTCCGCCGGGACGGACCGGCCGAACAGCTGCGCCGAACCTGCTGACGGGTGGATGAGCCCCATCAGCATGCGGATGGTGGTCGTCTTCCCCGCCCCGTTCAGCCCCAAGAAGCCGTATATCTGCCCGCGCTCCACGCGCAGGTCCAACCGGTCGACGACTGCGCGCTTCCCATAGCGCTTCGTGAGACCGTTCGTTTCCACGACGAGATCATTCACGTCGCATCACCTCCGACATCCACGGTGACGCGGCGCATTGAAGTCGACGGGAACGCCGGTTGAACTCGCGCTTAACTCGGCTGCGACGGCAGCGCGACCTGCACGATCGTCCCATGTCCCGGAGTGCTCGCAACGTGGATCGCGCCGCCATGTGCGACCACGATCTGGCGCGTGATGGCCATGCCGAGGCCCGTGCCCGTCGCGTCCACGACGGTCGAGGTCCCGCGGAAGTAGCGGTCGAACAGGCGCAGCCGGGTGGCTTCATCCATCCCGGCACCGTCATCCGACACCCGCAGCAGGGCCCACGACCCCTCCCGCGCAACGGTCACCCGCACGGTGGTGCCGTCCGGGTTGTGGACCGCGGCGTTGACGAGCAGGTTGGCCATCGCCCGGCGCAGAAGCGTCTGATCGCCTGACACGGTGATCGCGCCACTGCCGGGCGGTTCGTCGAACAGCACCTGCGTGTGCGCGGCGCGCGGATCGTTCGCGAGGGCGACCGCAGCCTCGCGGGCGAGTTCGACCAGGTCGAGCGGCGATCGAGACAGGGCAAGAGCGTCGGCCCGCAGCCGGAACGATAGGTTGAGGTCCTCGAGCAACTCGTCCATGTGGCCGGCCTGGGTGGCGATCACAGCCGCCTGGCGACGTACCTCGCCCGATTCGAACTCGTAGTCGCTGGCGAGAACCTCCGCGTAGCCCCGGATGGAGGTCAGTGGCGTGCGCAGGTCGTGGCTGACGCCGGCGACCCACTCGTCGCGGGCGGCCTCGATGCGGGCGCGCTCGTCAGAATTCGTACGCATCTGGGCGGTCAGGGTGTCGAGCGACGCGAACACCTCGCGATAGGTGGCGTAGGGCCGGCGCAACGAGACCCCGTTGCTCTTCCGGCTCACGGGGCGACCCTTGCGGCCCTGTGGCTCCGAGTACTCTCCGCGAGCGAGCGCGGACAGCCACGCCATCATGTGCACGAGCGGCTTTGCCAAGCCGCGGCCGAACAGCCATGCCACGCCGATCGTCACGATCCCGCCGCCCACCAGCAGCGCGACGGACAGCAGCAGTATGGTGCGCGGGGACGGGCTCTCCGTCGCGCGGTTGATGAGGGTCGCCGGCCCTTGGGGCTGGGTCCCGGGCTCTCCGAGCACGAGGGTCAACTCTCGCCCCTGGATGGTGTCCACCCACGTGGAGATCGAGCGCTGGCCGAGCCCGTTCGAACCGGGCGACTGGCGGTACAGCACGAGCATCCCCGGCGTGTAGTGCCTCGGGATCTTGGCGGGACGGCCCGCCTGCGCGATCTCGTACCCGTTCTCGTCAAGGACCTGGATCCAGTAGCCGCCCCGCTGGGCCGCTGCGATGGTCTCCGTCGGGAGGACGGCGCCCTTGCCCTTCACGGTAAGCGTCCCCGCGGCGTCGGTCAGGACGGCGGCGGCACCGATGCCGCCCTTGTTCGCCTGGGACACCGCGATGGTCAGCGCGACCGCCCACACAAGGAACACCAGACCGAGGCCGGCGAGCATGAGCGCCACGCGTCCGAGAAAGTGGCCGGTGAGCCGACCGCGAAGCCTCATCGCCGTCCCCCAGCCGTCGGGAGCAGCTTGTAGCCGAGGCCTCGCATGGTGACCAGGTGGCGCGGTTCGGCGGGCACGGGCTCGATCTTCTCGCGAAGCCGGTGGATGTGCACCTGGACGGTGTTGTCGTCCGGCCCGCCGAGCGACTCCTCCCCCCACACCTGAGCGTAGAGCTGTCGCTTCGAGAAGACGCGCCCGGCGTTGCGGCACAGGAACGCCAGCAGCTGGAACTCGCGCGCCGGGATCGCGACGTCGCGACCGTCGACCTCGAGGCGCCCCTCGTCCTCCACGAGTAGGAAGTCGCCCCAGTCGTGCACGACTGCCGGTGCGGCGGACGGGCGCTCGCCAGGAACCGCGACACCCCCGGACCGGCGCAAGCGCGCCTTGATCCGCGCGACCACCTCGAGCGGGTTGAACGGCTTTGTGACGTAGTCGTCCCCGCCGACCCCGAACCCGGTGAGCTTGTCGAGGTCGGTGCTCCGCGCGGTGAGGAAGAGGATCGGCGCGCCGGTCAGCTTCCGCAGGTCCCCCGCCAGCGCGAAGCCGTCACCATCCGGCAGCATCACATCGAGCACGATGAGGGAAGGCGCGCACGCGCGCACCGACTCGAGCGCGGCGGCCACCGTGGTCGCCTCGGCCACGTCGGTCAGCCCCTCGCGCTCGAGCACCAGCCGCAGCAGGTCGATGATGGACTGCTCGTCGTCGACGATCAGGATTCGTGAAGTCATCAGCCACTGCTCCGAGGTCGGTTCCGGCGCGATTGTACGGCGCACGTACGCCTGTACGCCCGGGAGTTCAGGCGATGTTAATGCTGCCCATACGAGCAGCGACGCGCCTATGCGAGCCCATCGCGCTGGATCGGGCAGGTCATGCAGTGACACCCGCCGCGGCCCTTGCCGAGCTCGGAGCCCTCGATCTCGATGACTTCGATGCCCGCGGCGCGCAGGTTCGTGTTGGTCGCGGTGTTCTTGGAGTACGCGAGCACGACCCCCGGCTCGACACACACGATGTTGTTGCCGTCGTCCCACTGCTCGCGAGCCGCCCGGAACGTGTCGCCTCCGGTGGGAATGACGCGCAGCTTCTTGACCTTCAGCGCATCCGTGAGCGCCTCGATCAGACCGGCCTCCTCGCGGACGTCGAACGTGCCGTCCTTGTTGCCCGGACGCAGGCTGTAGACGCGCATCGAGCCGATGACCGGCGGGTAGAGCGTGACGGCGTCGCGGTCGAGGAACCCGAGCACGGTGTCCAGATGCATGAACGACCGCGCCTGCTCCATGCGGACGGCGATGATGCGATCGGCGCCACCGGATGCGAACAGGGAACGCGCCAGGTGCTCCACCATGCGGCCGGTCGAGCGTTCCCCCATCCCGACGAGGACGGTGCCGTTGCCGATGGGCATGATGTCGCCACCCTCGAGTGATGCGTCCTGCGCGAAGTCCTCGACGGCGAAACGCGTCGCGTCGCCTGCGGGCGGATACCAGAACTCGAAGTCCTCATCGACGAACATCGGATGGTTGCGATAGATATCGGACACGTTGGCGACCTCGAGCCGCCGCGCGGTCCAGAACAGCGGAGGCAGCACGACGCCGCCGTAGAGCCACGCGCTGGAGTCGCGCGTGAACACGGAGTTCGGCAGCGGTGGCAACACGAAGCGATCGGACTCGGCGAGCACCGCACCGAGCGAGTGACGGCTGAGTGCCACGAGATCAAGACCCTCAAGGTCAGAGATGATCAGGCCACCGAGTAGCACCTTGGCCAGGCCCGCGGGATCCATCTCGAGCAGGTAGGCGCGCAACTCGTCGACGAGCGAGAGGCCGACCGTGTACGAGGATACGACGCGCTGCACCGCGTGCCGGCGCGTCTCCTCGGAGACGCGCAGCGTCTCCTCGAGCAGGTCCTGGACGTAGAACACCTCGATGCCGCGACCACGCAACTGGGCGGTGAACGCGTCGTGCTCCTGCTGCGCGCGCTCGACCCACACGACGTCGTCGAACAGGAAGTCCTGGCGGTTGGACGGCGTGAGCCGCTCCATGCACACGCCCGGACGGTGCATCAGCACCTTCCGCAGACGACCGACCTCTGAGTAGACGCCCAGCTTGTCCATACGACCCCTATCTGCAGTTCAGTCCCGCTTCGGCGGCGCGCCTGGGCGCGGCTTGCACGAAGCGCGGAATCACTTGCCGATGACCAGCGCCACGACGAGCCACACGAGCACGGCCGTGATCATGATGCCATAGGTGGTGAGGTTCGCCCGCCACGACCACGCGCGCGCGACGTCCTTGTCGCACTTCGCGATCCAACGCAGTATCGGCCTTTCGGTATAGACGGAGACCACACCGAAGAACGGCAGCATGAACAACAGCGCAGCGGGGACCATCCAGTGGAGGTCGGCCTCCCACGGGAGCAGCCACGGCGCCTGGACGGTCACGGCGAAGACCTTCCCGAGGAACGTATCGATGCTGAGCGCCGCGCCGCCCCCGTTCGGGACCACGAACTGGACCGCCAGCAGCGCGCCCCAGGTGAGCGGGATGCCCACGAAGGTGGACACGATGTTCGCTGCGGCCGTCGCCAAAAGCGCTCTGCCCCACGTGAGCGCCGCCATCCTGCGCCCGACCACTGCCTCGATCACGACGATCGGGATGAGCGCGGCCCACGACAGCGGCCACGCGATCGCGAGCATCGGAAGACCCGCGTTCGCGTAGGCGAGCGCGGGTGCCGATGCAAAGAGCGCCACCCCCGCCGAGGCCGTCAACAACCTGTCTCGCAGTCGCATGTCGGTCCCTCTCGTGTTGCGCCGCCCTACTTGGCGCTCGCCCAGTCGTCGCCCCATGAGATCGTCGCGAGGATGGGGACGCCCAGGTCGACGACGCCCTCCATCTCTGTATGCACCATCTCGGAGAGGCGCTCTATCTCCGCGCGCGGCGCCTCGAAGACCAGTTCGTCGTGTACCTGCAGCACGAGGCGCGACTCGAAGCCCTGCGCGACCAGCTTCCGGTCGACCGCGATCATCGCCAGCTTCATGATGTCGGCCGCACTGCCCTGCATCGGGTGGTTCATCGCCGTGCGCTCGCCGAACGAGCGCAGGTTGTGGTTGTTGCTCAGCAACTCCGGGATGTGACGGCGGCGGCCGTACATCGTGAGGGCGTAGCCGGTCTCGTGCGCGTGGACGACGGTCTCGTCGAGATAGGCACGCACCCGCGGATACGCGACGAAGTAGCGGTCGATCATCTCCTGCGCCTCGGCGCGTGGGATGCGCAATTGCTCGGAGAGTCCGTGCGAGGAGATCCCGTACACGATGCCGAAGTTGACCGCCTTGGCGCGGCGCCGGTGCTCGGAGTCGACGAGCGCGGGGTCGAGGTCGAAGACACGTGCGGCCGTCTGCGTGTGGAAGTCGAGCCCGCTCGTGAACGCCTCGATCAGCCCGGCGTCGCCCGAGATGTGCGCGAGGATGCGCAACTCGATCTGGCTGTAGTCGGCCGAGACGATCACGTCGTCGCGTCTTGCCGGGACGAACGCCGCGCGGATGCGCTTCCCGAGCTCGGTCCGCACCGGGATGTTCTGCAGGTTCGGATTGCTCGACGAGAGCCTCCCGGTCGCCGCCACCGTCTGGTTGAAGGTGGTGTGCAGGCGCCCGTCCTCGCGGATCAGGCGCGGCAGCGCGTCGATGTAGGTCGACTTGAGCTTCGTCAACTCGCGGTACTCGATGACCATGCCGGCGATCGGGTGATCGGCCGCCAGCGTCCCGAGCACCTGCGCGTCGGTGGAGTATCCCGTCTTGGTGCGGCGTCCCGACGGCAGTTGGAGCTTCTCGAACAGCACCTCGCCGAGCTGCTTGGGAGAGTCGATGAGGAAGGTGGTGCCCGCCGCTTCGAAGATCTCGCCGCGCAGCACGTCGATGCGGATCGCCAGCTCGACCGCGAGGTCGGCCAGCACCTCCGTGTCCACGCCGAGGCCGACGTCCTCCATACGGGCGAGCGCCGGGATCAGCGGCAGCTCGCACCGCTCGTAGCAGTCCCATCCCTCGTCACGGACGAGCCGCTCCCTGAGCACCGGGGCGAGGACGAACGCGCCCTGCGCGTGCGCCGCCATGCGCGCGGCCTGGTCGTCGCACGCCGGCAGCGCATGCCCGATGAGCTCGCCATAGAGCGTCGGGACGTCATAGGCGGAGCGGTTCGACTCCCACACATAGGCGGCGACGGACACGTCGAAGGTCCGCTCCGGTTCCCACATCTCGAGGAAGGGCGCGAGCTTGGAGCCCTTGTCGCCGGGAGGGGCATAGCGCTGCACCAGCGCCTTGAGGTCGGCCGCCACCAGCATGCCGGACCCCAGCGCGTCGAGCAGTGCCTGCGGCGCGTCCGCGCCGTCGATGATCGCGACCTGCTCGGACGGGAGTGCGAAGGCGAGGTCGTCGCAGGGGAACAGCGACTCACCCGCATCGTCGGCCACGGCGGCGACCGTCGCGCCCGTCGCGAGTGCGGACCGCAGCGCCGCAAGGGCGTCCGCGCCCGTGATCACGGGCCACGCCTCGGGGCTGCACTCGGCCGCGGGGATCGCCGGCGCCTCCCGCTCGGAGACCGCCTCGCCGAACTCCGCCGCTAGGCCGCCGTCGGGCAGCACCGAGTCGGAGCGGCCGGGGGCCACGGGCTCGGAGCCGCGCTGTGCGTGCATGCGGCCGAGCGCGAGCACGCGCTCGACCAGCGAGACCATGCGGTACGACGTGAACACCTGCACCACGGCGTCGGCGTCGATGTCACCCCACATGCAGTTGTGTATGTCGCATTCCACGGGAACGTCACGCCGGATGGTCGCGACCGTGCGGCTCTGCAGCGCCTCCTCGGTGTTGGCGCGCAGGTTCTCCCCCACCTTGCCCGGGATCTCGTCCGCGTGCGCAAGCACCTCGTCGAGCGAGCCGTACTGCTGGATGAGCTTGGCGGCGGTCTTCTCGCCGATGCCGGGAACGCCCGGGATGTTGTCGGAGGTGTCGCCCTTGAGACCGAGGTAGTCGGGCACCTGATCGGGCCAGACGCCGAGGCGCAGCTCGACCGCCTTCGGGTCGTAGACGACGATGTCGGTGATGCCCTTCTTGGTGGAGACCACGCTGGTCTTATCGGTCACCAGCTGGTAGGCGTCCTTATCCGCGGTGAACAGCAAAACGCGCATGCCGGCCTGCTCGCCGCGCAGCGCGAAGGTTCCGAGCAGGTCGTCGCCCTCCCAGCCCTCGCACTCGACGACCGGGACGTTCATGGCCGCGAGCAGCTCCTTGGTGATACCGAACTGCGGCCGCAGGTCATCCGGCGTCGGAGGGCGGTGGATCTTGTAGCGTTCGAGCACGTCCGAGCGGAACTTCGGACGCCCCTTGTCGAAGGCGACGATGAGTCCCTCGGGGCGGAACGACTCCGTGAGCTTGAGCAGCATCGAGACGAAGCCGTAAGCAGCGTTGGTCGGGCGGCCGTCGGGCGCCGTCATCGTCACCGGCAGCGCGTGGAACGCGCGGTGCAGAAGCGAGTTGCCGTCGATGACGGCGAGGGTGCGTTCGGGCACGAAGGCCCCTTCCCGGACATCGTCGAGGAGAACCGAGGCGCCGAGCATCAAGGCGCTGCGCAGATTCTACCCGAGACCCCGAGACGAGCGGATAGGAGCGGCGGCCGAGCTGCTACGATGGCGGTGATCGGCGGTTCGTGTCTGGCCACGACACACGGGGGCGGCAATGAAGAGAGCGACCATGGCACTGCTCCTGGCAGCAGGTGCGACTTTGCTGCTGGCCTCGAACGCGCCGGCCTACGGCGCCCCGACGATGACCATCACAGCAGAAGTCCCCACCTCGACGGTCGAGCCGACACAGACGGTCGTGCCGACCCCGACGGTCGATCCCTCACGCTCGGCCTGGATGAAGCGCTACTGGGGACGCCGGGTCCACCGCGTCAAGACGACACAACGTGTTGTGGCCCTGACCTTCGACGACGGCCCCAACTCCCGCACCGGGACCGCGGTACGGATCCTCGATTCGTATGGCGCGAAGGGCACGTTCTTCGCCACGGGGTATCAGTCGAAGAAGCCGAAGATGGCGGCGATGAACAGATACGTCCTCGCGCAAGGCCATGAGCTGGCCAATCACACGATGAATCACGACAAGCTGGACAAGTCGTATGCGCTCAGCATCAAGGCGATCGACCGCCTCGAGAAGCTGCTGATCGCTCAGACCGGGCAGGGGACCACGTGGGTCAGGGCGATGGGCGGCGCGGTCGACTCGCAGGGGTTGAAAGCCACCCGCAAGACCGGGCACCTCTATGCCCAATGGTCGCTCAGCATCGCCGACTCGGTCCGCCGCTACACACCGCCGAACGCGCTCTACCACAATGTCGTCGACCACATCCGCCCGGGGTCCGTCGTACTGATGCACGTCACGCATCCCGAAACCCTCAAGGCTCTCCCGAGGATCTGCCGCGAACTCAAGCGCCGCGGCTACCGGATGGTCACGCTGTCCGAGATGGCCGCGATGGGCAACCCGTACCCATAGGCAGGAGGGACGCTCCCCCTACAACGGCCGGTCGTCCCGGCGACGGCGCTTCCGGAGCGGCCACGCGCCGAGCAACCTGCGCGGCAGCTCGACCAGGTGGATGCTGTAGTCGCGCGCCAGCGGCGTCTGCCACCCGCGCCACATCGCCAGGAAGCGCAGCCCGACCGCGAGGGTGATCGCGAACAGCGCGGCGAACTCCTTCACCACACCGAGCCAGACGGCCGCGAGAACGAACGCCGTCGAACCCGCGATTGCAGCCACGGTGTAGAGCGCGCCCGGCTGCAGGATGGCCGGCACCTCGCCTGAAAGCAGGTCGCGCAGCACGCTGCCGCCCGTTGCGGTGATGACGCCGATCATGATGGCGGGCAGGATGTTGAGGTCGGCACGCAACGCCTTGTCGGCGCCGACCACGACGAACATCCCGAGCGAGATGGCGTCGATGTAGGCCATCGGCTTGATCAACTTGCGCGTGATCTCCGCGAAGAAGAACACGACCGCCGCAGCGACGATGGCGGTGAACAGGTAGCGGTTGTCCTGGAACGCCGCGATCCCGTAGCGTTGCAGGAGCAGGTCGCGGATGATCCCGCCGCCCATGCCGGTGACGATCGCGAGCGTCATGATCCCGACGACGTCGAACTTGGCCCGCACCGCCGCGAGCCCACCCGACAGGGCCCCCGCGAAGACCGCGAGCAGTTCCCACGCCGGTGGGACCGTGACGGCGACGCCAACGACGAACGCGCTGGGGGCCGTGGTCGTCACGCCGGAGGGAAGGATGCTGGCGACGATGCTCGGGACCGTCGTGGCGATGAAGGACTCGACGCCGGTGGTACCCGTCGTCACGGCGGTCGCGGTAGCCGCGACGGTCTGGGTGGCGGCCACGGCGATGTGTACCGCTGTCGCGGCGATCATCGGCACGCTCACACTACACACCCGCCTTCACATCTGGTCCGAAACCCAGTATGCGGCCGCTCGACGCTCCCGCCCCTGCAGCGGCATCGAACCGTTGAACGCGCGGAGCGCGCCGTCAGCCCTTCCAGAGGTACCCGACGTTGCGGACCGTCTCGAGCCGGTCGGACAACTCTCCGCCGATCTTGGAGCGGATGCGACGTACGTGGACGTCGACCGTGCGCGAGCCGCCGAAGTAGTCGGTGCCCCACACTCGGCGCAGGAGGACCTCGCGGCTGTAGGCGCGGTCGGGATGGGTGACGAGGAACGCGAAGAGCGCGTACTCGAGATAGGCGAAGTCGATCGGCTCGCCCGCGAGATGGACCTGATAGGTGGCGAGGTTGAGTGCAAGGTCGCCCACGCGCACGAGTTCCTGCGTCGAGGCCTCCTCGCCGGGCCACAGCAGCGCCCGGACGCGGGCCACGAGCTCATCGGAACCGCCACCGCGCACGAAGAAGTCGCTGCGCAGACGCGTCGGAAGGCGAAGGTTCGAGAGGGCCTCCGCCTCGATCACGAGCATCAGGCTGACGTCGAGCCCTTCGGAGCAGGCGTTCTCGACCGCGTGAGCGAGCGGCTCGGGCGTGCGTCCGCCGTCGATCACGACAAGGTCCGCATCCGACTCGGCCAGAGCCGCGGCCAGGTCCCGCGTGTGGACCTCCGAGAGTGAGAGGTCGAGCTGCGACAGCGCCTGTCGGATCCAGGCGGTGGTGTGTACGTCGTCGGAAACGAGGATGGCTCTGCGCATGTGCACGATTGTAGCGCTCCTCACCGGCCGGGCCGCCTTCGGAAACGGACGGCGCCGGGCGGGATGATCCCGCCCGGCGCCATTGCCGTTCGTACGAGCGGCTACGAGCCGCCGGAATGACTAGACGTTCGGCAGGTACTTGTCGAGCTCCCACTCGGAGACCTGGAGACGGTACTCGTCCCACTCGGCGCGCTTGTTCTTCACGTAGAACGAGTGGATGTGATCGCCGAGGACTTCTTTCATGAGCTCGGAGGCCTCGAACTTGTCGATCGCCTCGCCCAGGGTGCCCGGCAGGAGGTTGATCCCGGCGGCGTCGAGCTCGGCGTCGGACATGTGGAAGATGTTGTTCGTGGCCTCGGGAGCCAGCTCGAGCTTCTCCTCGATGCCCTTGAGGCCGGCGCCCAGCATGACGGCGAAGGCGAGGTACGGGTTGGCCGACGGGTCAGGCGAACGAAGCTCGAGGCGGGTGGCCACTTCCTTGCCCGGCTTGTACATCGGGACGCGGACCAGAGCGGAGCGGTTACGGCGGGCCCACGCGATGTAGACGGGGGCCT
>Ga0209430_1000754_pt1 | contig 29084 bp, 31 predicted proteins | sample BarGraIncub1133A_FD_184504 | JGI IMG/M metagenome (GOLD analysis project Ga0209430, IMG submission 184504) | Arctic peat soil microbial communities from Barrow, Alaska - Barrow Graham LP Incubations 11-33A (SPAdes) (version 2) | ecosystem: Environmental > Terrestrial > Soil > Wetlands > Peat... | reverse complement strand
TCATTTCTTAGCTACTAGAAAGAAAGAACATGATCTTCCAATAGAAGTGGTAGGTCGTGAGCTTAGAAAAATGATGACTTGGATAGATGCAAAATAAAATCAATTCGGTGACATACCTTTAGGTATGTCACCGTTCATATTAGATCGGTAGCCTTGCTTTATAAATATTAGATCGTAACCAAGTTTTTCAAACTTAAATTAAAAGCTTTATAGGAATGGGTTATAGCTCCAACAGATATATAATCTACACCAGTCATAGCCACCTGTCTAATATTATTAAGGAGGATGTCTCCGGAAGCTTCAGTAAGAGCTCTTTTATTAATTATTGTTACAGCTTCCTTCATCTCTTCTAAATTCATATTATCCAGCATTATTATATCTACCTTTGCGTCTATCGCTTCCTGTACCATCTGTAAATTCTCAACTTCAACCTCTATTTTTCTAACAAAGGATGCATTCTCCCGTACAAGCTTAACTGCCTTTAGTATTCCACCTGCAGCTGCTATATGATTATCCTTTAAAAGGATACCATCAGATAAACTAAATCTATGATTTTCTCCTCCACCAACCTTAACAGAATATTTTTCCAAAAGCCTCATATTAGGGGTGGTTTTTCTAGTATCAAGTAATTTCGTGTTGGTTCCTTCTAATTCTTGAACAAATTTATTAGTTAAGGTTGCAACTCCACACATCCTTTGAAGATAGTTTAAAGCTACCCTTTCTCCCTTAAGTATTGTTCTAGTATTTCCAATCACATTAGCCACAAGCTCATCTTTCCTAATTCTATCTCCATCCCTCTTTAAGAAATTAACCTTAACATCCCCAAGGGTAGAAAATACTCTAGCAAAAACTTGAAGACCTGAAAGTATACCATCTTCCCTTGCTAACAGCTCAACTGTCGCATTAGACTCTTCTTCGATTGTAGAGTCTGTGGTTATATCTTCAATGTACATGTCCTCTAGTAAGGCCTTTCTAATCTGCTCATCAATAATTAACCAATTCATCCTTTATTCCTACCTTTTTACTAAAAATCTTCACAGCTTTTTTTATAGCATTATTTTTTATAGTCTCTAAATCCAGTTCTAATAAAGCTTGTTTTAAATATACAATATCAATACCATCTATCCTTTTTGATATTTGCTTTGCAGCCCTTTTGGAAAATACTAATCCTTCCAAAAGCGAATTGCTGGCAAGTCTATTTGCTCCATGAACACCAGTACAGCTTACTTCACCTACTGCATATAGGTTTTTCATTGAGGATCTTGCATATAGGTCCACCTTTATGCCCCCCATAAAATAATGTTGGGTTGGAGTTACAGGAATATAATCCTTTGTAATATCAATTCCTCTCTTTAAGCATTCTTCATATATTTTAGGGAATCTTTTGATTATATAATCTTTATCTAAAAAGGATATATTAAGATAAACAAATTCAGCTTTAGTCTTTATCATTTCTTTTTTTATAGCAGCCGTTACGACATCCCTAGGCAATAACTCATCTACAAAGGGCTCTGAATTTATATTTAAAAGTTTTGCACCTTCACCTCTTAAGCTTTCTGATATAAGAAATTTTCTGTTATCTCCTTTATCATATAAGGCTGTAGGATGAAACTGTATATACTTCAAATTCTTCACTTCAACATTGTTGTTCATTGCTATGTTTATACCATCAGCAGTCATGTACCTCTGATTTGTAGACCTTTTAAATATTCCGCCTATTCCTCCACAGGCAAGAATAACCACCTTAGCATAAATATTAGCCTGATGATCCTCTCGAATTGCAACTCCTCCATAACAAGTGTTTTCCTTTTGTATTAAATCCACTAAATAAGTATCTTCATATATTGTTATATTCTTTTTGATTAATGCCTTTTCAACTAAAGTATCAATTACTGCCTTTCCTGTTTGATCCTTAGAATGAACAATCCTATTGGTGCTATGGGCACCTTCCCTAGTATATTGCATTCCACCATCTTGTTTATCAAAAGGGACTCCATAAGCTATTAAGGCATCTACATTCTCTATTGATTCTTCAACTAAAACCTTAACGGCTTCCTTTTTATTTAGGTTCTTACCTGCTTTCATAGTGTCCTCTATATGGGCAGGTATATCCTCTTTACCCTTTGCAACGGCAATGCCACCTTGAGCAAGATATGAATTACTTTCCTTTATTTTTGTTTTTGTTATCATGATTATGTTTATATCCTCTCTTAAATTAAGAGCAGCATATAAACCTGCTATCCCTGTCCCTACGATCAAAACATCAGTAAAAACATCTACCAGCTTTTCCATATATATCACCTAGCCATTTCATGCATTTTAGTGAGAGCACTTAAAGCTTTAAGCCTTATTTCCTCATCTATTGTAATTTCTTCTTGGTTGATCAAACTATTTCTTACATCTTCAAGTCGAGTTTTCTTCATATTTACGCAGCTCATAACCTGAGGAAAATAAAAGTTTTTATTTGGATTTTTCCTTTTTAATTCCCTTAGAACTCCCTCTTCCGTTACAATGAGGAAATTTTTATTTTTACTAGAAGTTGCATAATCTATTATCTCTCCAGTGCTTCCAATGAAATCAGCCATATCCCTAACTTTTTTTTCACATTCTGGATGGACCAAAACCTGGGCATCTTTAATAGCTTCTTTAGATTTTTTAATATTATCTACTCTTACCTTCTGATGGGTAACACAAAAGCCATTCCATAAAATGAAGTTTTTTTCAGGAAACCTCTCCTGTAAATATCCACCTAAATTTTTATCTGGTAAAAATATTATATTCTTTGCCTTTATTTTGCTTATAATTTTAATAGCATTAGACGAAGTAACACATACATCGCATAAAGCCTTTACCTCTGTAGAACTATTTATATAGCATACAACCGCTGCATCCTTATACTTCTCTTTAAGCTCTATTAGCTTCGTCTCGTCTACCATATCTGCCATAGGACATCCTGCATCATAAACCGGAAGGATTACCTTCTTTTGCGGCGAAAGAATCTTTACACTTTCCGCCATAAATTTAACCCCACAAAATATTATAAGTTGACTTGTACTCTCGAAAGCATATTTGCTCAAATAATAAGAATCACCTACAACATCAGCTATATCTTGAACTTCTGGCCTTTGGTAGTAATGAGCTAAAATTAATGCATTATTTTTCCTTTTCAGCTCTAATATTTCTTCTGATAAAGTCATTATATCCACCCCAAACTTGTATTTACATGTGTATATACACATACCTCTTAAATAATATAACATTTTGAATTAAAAAAGTAAACAACAAGGAGAAACAAAGTAAAACTTCTTGTACTCTGGTCTTGAAACAGAGCCTTCTTCCCCTCTGGTCTTATAACAGAGGGGAAGAAGCGGTTACAGTCTTGAAAGCCCCATTTCTACAGCTACCCTTTTCACTTGAGCGGAAACCGTCTCACATACTCTTTTATCAAAAACATCAGGAATTATATATTCTTCTTTAAGTTCATCATCTTCAATGAGACTTGCTATAGCATAAGCTGCTGCCAGCTTCATTTCATCATTTATTACTTTTGATCTAATTTCTAAAGCTCCCTTAAAAATACCAGGGAAAACTAATACATTGTTTATTTGATTTGGAAAATCGGATCTACCACTGGCTATAATTCTTGCACCGCCCCGAATGGCCTCATCAGGCATTATTTCAGGTACAGGGTTTGCAAGGGAAAATACTATACTATCCTCATTCATTGTAGATATCATATCTTTAGTAACTATCCCTGGTGCAGAAACTCCAATAAATACATCCTTACCTTTTATGACATCCTTTAAACTGCCTTTCTCAAAGTTTCTATTAGTTACTTTTGAAATTTCCTGTTGAGCCTTATTTAAGCTTGTATCGCCTTCTACTACTGCTCCATTATAATCACAAAGGGTTATATTCGCCAGCCCAGCCTTTAACAAAAGCTTAGTTATTGCTATCCCTGCAGAACCCGCTCCAGATAAAACTACTCTTATTATATCCATTTTTTTATTTACTATCTTCAATGCATTTATTAGACCTGCAAGAACAACTATGGCAGTTCCATGCTGATCGTCATGAAATACAGGTATATCCATCTCTCTTTTTAAGGTTTCCTCTATATAAAAGCATTCAGGAGCCTTTATGTCCTCTAAGTTTATTCCTCCAAAAACAGAAGAAATAAGCTTAACTGTCCTTATTATATCCTCTGGGTCCTTACTATCTATACAAATAGGGAAAGCATCTATCCCAGCAAATTCCTTAAATAGTATTGCTTTACCTTCCATAACAGGAAGGCCTGCTGCAGCGCCAATATCTCCAAGTCCTAAAACTGCGGTACCATTAGTTACTATTGCAACTGTATTACCTTTTATTGTATAATCATATATTTTATTTATGTCTTTAGCTATTTCAAGACAGGGCTCTGCTACTCCAGGGGTATATGCCACTGCTAAATCATGTCTATTTTTAATTGGGATCTTGCTTATTACTTCAAGCTTCCCTTTGTACTTTTTATGAATAAAAAGGGATTCTTCTTTTATATCCATCCTTTACCTCCAAGTTTATTATATATAAAACAGATTTTATTATATCATAATACTGTGGTAGCGCCAACATTTAAGGTAAAACCAACGCTTAGATAACTTGTGTTCTAAAGTTTTCTTTCTAAAACTATAAATTTATGCGGAAGGTTATTTTTCTCATCTATCAATCCTTCTTCTTCAGATATTACTCTCCATTCATTAAAATCTAAAGTCGGGAAAAAAGTATCTGCTTCAAACTCTTTATCTACACTAGTTAGATATATTCTGGTGCAGAAAGGCATTAAGGCTTTATAGATCTCACCACCCCCAATAACAAACTGTTCCTTTTGTGCATCTAAAACCCCAAGAAGTTTATCAATCGAATAAAAAACTGTTACCTGCTCATGATTTATATTTATTGATTTATCTTTGGTTAAAACAATATGCTGTCTATTGGGTAATATTCTTGGGAGAGATTGAAAAGTTTTTCTTCCCATAATAATCGTATGCCCAGTGGTTATCTCTTTAAACCTTTTTAAGTCATTTGAAAGCTTCCATAGGAGCTGATTATCTTTACCAATAGCATTATTCCTACCTACCGCAACTATTATCGACAACATTATACAGCCACCTCCATTTTAATTTTATCCAGGTGTTTGTAGTCAAGTAGTTTTATGTCTTCAGGTGTAAAATCATTAAAATCTTTAACCTCTGGATTAATCCAAAGTGTAGGAGCTTCGCATCCTAACTCTTTTCTTGATAAATGCTCTTTCATTCCCTCTAATTGATTTTCATAGATATGGGCATTGTTAATTACATGAGTTAAAAGCCCTACCTTAAGATCTGTTACTTGAGCTATTAAGTGTACTAAGACTGCATACTGGCTCATGTTAAAAGGTACTCCAAGTGGAAAATCTCCACTTCTTTGTATTAACATACAATTTAAAAACCCATTAGTAACGTCCCATAAAGTTAAAAAGCAACAAGGTTGAAGAGCCATCTCTGGGAGATCCTCTATGTTCCATAAATCAATCAGCATTCGCCTATCCTGTGGATTAGTTTTAAGAGTATGGATTAGATTGTTTATTTGATTAAATTTAGCTACTTGATACCCATAGGCTTTACCTATAGTACCTGCTTCATTCATCCACTGATCCCATATATGAACATTTTGAGCTTGTAGTAATTTAACATCATTACTCTTATCTTTATATATCCATAAAAGCTCCTTAACCGCAGTTTTAAAGGCTACGAATTTAGTTGTTAATATTGGAAATTCCTCTCTTAAATCGTACTGCATTATTTGATGAGGTAATTTATAAGTCGCGATACCCGTTCTATTGATATCATAATAACCCTTTGTTATAATTTTTTCTGCTATGGATAAGTATTGTTCATCTGCTTTACTCATACATTTATTCTCCTTCATATTCAAAATATTATATTAATTATATATTTTTAGTTTCACAAAGTCTATTCCTATAATAAATTACAAAAATAAAAGAGAATAGCCCATTTAGTAAGGCTACTCTAATATTTATTAAGCTTATCCTAATTTAAAGCTCCCTTATAACTTCTTTAAGAGCCTTCATCTTATATTCAGTTTCATCCCACTCTGCTTCAGGCACAGAATCTGATACAATTCCAGCAGAGGCTTGAAGGAATAGCTCCTCACCCTTTCTAACAACCGTTCTTATAACAATAGAGCTTATTATATTTCCATTGAAATCAAAGAACCCAAAGGCTCCCCCATATGGGCCTCTTTGCTCTGTTTCAAGCTCTGAGATTATTTCCATAGCTCTTACCTTAGGTGCACCAGTTAAGGTCCCTGCCGGAAAGGTTGCTTCAAAAACCTCCATTGAGTTAAGATTAGCTTTTAGCTTACCTACCACAGTGCTGGTTAAATGAAATACATGGGAGAATTCCTCAACTTCCATAAGTTGACTTACGTGAACTGTCCCAGCTTCTGCCATTATGCCTATATCATTTCTTGCCAGATCCACTAGCATTATATGCTCTGCATTTTCCTTTATATCTTTAGTGAAGGCTTCAAGTATTCTTTCTCTCTCTTCCATATTGTTACCCTTGCCCTTAGAAGTCCCGGCTATTGGTCTTATCATAACATCTTGATCTTGTATTCTAAGTTGCAATTCAGGGCTATTACCTATTAGCTGATAATCATTACAATCCCAATAAAACATATATGGGGATGGATTAATCTCTCTCAATTTTTCATAAAGAGCTATAGGATTAACATCCTTAATTATCTTAACTCTTTTTCCTAATTGAACCTGAAATATATCCCCTTCATAAATATATTTTTTTGCTGTTTCCACATTTTTAAGGTAGCTGTCCCTATCTATATTGCAGCTTAAGGAAAGCTCCTTTGCTTTGCATATTAATTTTTCCTCTTCTATTATCTCTTCTTTTGATATTATAATATCAATTATTTGAGACAAATCAGGGATTTCTTTACCGTCTATCTTGTTTTGAACAAGAATTAATTCTTTTCCTTCTCTATCTACTTGAAGTAATAGAGGGAAAAATTTAAGATGAACTTCTGGTAGATCTAAGCTATCTTTTTTTACTTTGTGAATATTTTCAATGTAATGGATATACTCATAAGAAAAGAAACCTGTAAGCCCACAGCTTATCATTAAATCTTCCTTATGGTTTTTTCTAATCTTAATACTATCTCTAAGTAATTTAAATATTGAGGAAAATCTATCCCTTCCGGTGCGATAGGAATTTCCCGTTTTAACATATTTGCTTCCTAAGACATCTTCAAAAATCTTTAAAATATCTTTATCCACCCCAGCTACTTGAAAATAAGAATCCTTTAGTTTTAATTCAAATTGTGGGAAAAGTCCTATATAAGTCTTTGTTGAATCTATTTTAGGTCCTTCTGCGGATTCTAATAAAAAGCTTTTATCCCTTCCAATTTTCTTAGAAATCTCTTTGAAAATACTATATATACTCCTGTTAAGTTCATATTTTGTAAGTGACTGCTCTATATTTATTATATCCTTAGTTACTTTATCTTCCTTTTTTAATAAAATTAAGGTTCTAGTTAAAAAGGCTTTAATCATATCTTTTCCATTCTCCGTCATAATAGATTCAGGATGAAACTGAACTCCTTCAATATTGTACTGCTTATGAATAACTCCCATTATTTCCCCATCTGGGCTTAAACATGTTATTTGCAAGCAATCTGGAAGAGATTCCCTGTCTATAACTAGGGAATGATACCTAGTTGCTATAAATTTACTTTTAATTTCCTTCATTATCCCGAATTCTAAAGGAGTGATTTCTGAGGTTTTCCCATGCATCAAAGTGGTAGCATGAACTATCTTGCCTCCAAAGGCTTCACCTATGGCTTGGTGACCAAGACATATACCAAATATGGAGATTCTACCTGCAAACTCCTTTATAACTGGAACACATATTCCTGCAAACTCAGGGGTGCCCGGTCCCGGAGAAATAAATATAGCCTCTGGGTTCATTTCCTTTATATCCTCAATGGTAAGTCTGTCATTTCTTACAACAGTAACCTCTTGAGATAATTCCAGTAAATATTGGTATACATTATAGGTAAAGGAATCATAATTATCAATTAGTAAAACTCTCAATATATTGCCCCCAATTATTTATCCATTAATTAATTTTTTAATAGCGGATAAATCCTTATTATGATATAGTTCAACAATCTTACTTCCTACAACCACCCCGTCACAATAGCCTCCTATAGTAACAACCTGCTCATGCGTTGATATGCCAAAGCCAGCAACTACCGGTATAGTAGAATTGTCTTTAACTTCCTTGAGTAAAGCTTCTAAATTGCAATTTACCTTAGCTCTTGCACCAGTGACTCCTGCAACAGTAACAGTATAAATATAGCCACTACCCTTTTCATTAGCCAGTTTTATTCTATCTATTCCACTGTTCGGTGCTACAAGAGGTATTATTGCTACATTATTAAGAGTGGCCTCCTTATAAACAATTCCCCATTCCTCAATAGGCATGTCAGGTATTATAACTCCCTCTACAGAAGTTTCTCTACATTTTGCAAAAAACTTATCTATCCCGAATTGAAGTAAAGGATTTAAATAAGTCATAAATACTAATGGAATGTGGGATTTTCCCCTTACTTCTATAACCATTCTAAATATATCCCTAAGATTAGTCTTTCCAGCTAAAGCTCTCAAGCCTGCATCTTGAATTACTTTCCCGTCAGCTACAGGATCTGAAAAAGGTATCCCAATCTCTATTATTGAAGCTCCATATTCTTCTAAAGTAAATATAAGCTCCTTAGTTTCAATAAGACTCTCATCTCCAGCCATTATATATGGAATAAAAGCTTTCTTGCCTTCTAGCTTTAGCTTTTCAAAAGTTTCCTTTATATTGTTTCCCAATTGTAATCCCCCTTTTCATCAAATATCTTTGATACACTTTGAACATCCTTATCACCTCTACCAGATAGGCAAATAACTATTTTCTCTTCTTTCTTCATTGTTTTTGCAAGTTTCATGGTATATGCCACAGCATGGGCACTCTCTAAGGCTGGAATTATTCCTTCTTTGATAGTAAGGAGCTTGAAGGCAACTAATGCCTCTACATCTGTTATTGGAACATATTTAACTCGACCAGTATCCTTTAAGTAGCAATGTTCCGGCCCAACCCCTGGATAATCAAGACCTGCTGATATGGAATAGGCTTCATTTATTTGCCCATCCTCATCTTGAAGTACATACATAAGTGCTCCATGGAGAGCGCCAAGCCTTCCATTCGTCATAGTCGCAGCATTTAAAGGTGTATCAATTCCTTTTCCCGCTGCCTCAGCACCATATAGCTTTACAGAAATATCATCTATAAAAGGATAAAACATACCTATGGAATTACTCCCGCCCCCAACGCAGGCGACTATTGCATCTGGCAGACATTTCTCTTCTTCATAAAATTGCTTTTTAGTTTCTATTCCTATAATGCTTTGAAAATCTCTTACTATCTTTGGAAAAGGATGGCTTCCTAAAGCTGAGCCCATTATATAATGAGTATCCTCTACATTTGCAACCCAATATCTTAGAGCTTCATTTACCGCATCCTTTAAGGTTCTGCTACCTGCTTTTACTGAAACAACCTTTGCTCCAAGAAGCTTCATGCGGAAAACGTTAAGCTCCTGTCTTTTTATATCCTCTTCTCCCATAAAAATTGTGCATTCAAGACCAAAGAGAGCTGCAGCAGTTGCAGTTGCAACTCCATGTTGACCAGCTCCGGTTTCTGCAACCACCTTTTTTTTACCCATTCTAACTGTAAGCAAGGCTTGACCTATAGCATTATTTATCTTATGGGCACCAGTATGATTTAGATCTTCCCTTTTAAGGTAAATCTTAGGCCCTCCTAAATAATTTGAAAGGTTTTCTGCGTAATATAAAGGAGTCTCCCTACCTACATACTTAGATAAATAATAGGCTAATTTACTTTTAAATTCCTCATCTTCCTTAGCCTCCATATAACATTTTTCTAGCTCATATAGGGCGTTCATCAAAGTCTCTGGTACAAACATACCACCATATATTCCAAAGTGGCCTCTTTCGTCGGGCATATTATAAGCCAATTAAATCACCTCTATAAAATATTTTTTGCTTTTTTAATAAATTCCTTTATCTTTAAAACATCTTTCTTTCCATCAGTTTCAACACTGCTACTAACATCCACCCATAAGGGCTTAACTCTTTCAATTGCCTGGGAAATGTTATTTAAATCTAAGCCTCCAGCTAGTATAAGCTTTCTTTTTATAGCTGGTTTTAAACTATCTAGTAGTTCCCACTTGAAGCTTTTTCCATTACCTCCTATATAATCTCCTCCATAGCTATCAACAAGATAGAAGGAGGCCTTATATTTTTCCATGCCTATAACATCTTCTTCATTTCTTATACTAAAGGCCTTAATTATTGGTATCCTACAATAGGTTAAGTCTAAGGGATCTATTTTATTATGAAGCTGAATATAATCTAAGCTACAATATTTTCCAATCTCCTGGGTAAAGGCTATTGATTTATCTACAAAAACTCCAACCTTTGCTACCCCCTTTGGCAGTTTTGAAATTAATTCTCTGGCCTCCTCATAGCTTATTTTCCTTTTGCTCCTTGCAAAGACAAAACCTAAAGCGTCCGCCCCAGCTTCCACTGCTGCAAGTGCTGTAGCTAAGTCTCTTATACCGCATATTTTAACTTTAACCATTTAAACACCTTTAAATTCTAAAAATTTTTCTTCTAAATTAGAGGAGGTAACTAAAGCCTCTCCGATTAAAAAGCCGTGGACTCCCTTGCTTTTAAGTAGGGCTGCCTCTTCCCTTCCTTTTATACCACTTTCACTTATAACTATTCTATCCAGAGGTATTTTCCTTATTAAATCTATTGTTGTATTTATATCCACCTTAAAGGTTCTAAGATTTCTGTTGTTTATTCCGATAATGGTAGCTCCAAGGTTAATAACTCTATTAAGTTCTTCCTCATTATGGACCTCAACTAAGGCTTCCATGCCAAGGTTAATACCATAATCATATAGCCTTTTTAAGGTTTTATCATCAATAGCCGCAGCTATAAGTAAAAACATATCAGCGCCGCAAGAGTTTGCCTTATTTATTTGAATCTCATCTATAATGAAATCCTTACATAAAACAGGTATATTTACTTTTTCTCTAACCTCTCTTAGGTATTCGAAGGAGCCATAAAAGAAATTACTATCGGTCAAAACTGATATAGCATTTGCTCCATATCTTTCATAATCCATTGCCTGCTTTGGCACCGAGAGAAACTCATTTAGCATACCTTTAGAAGGAGATCCCTTCTTAATTTCAGCGATTATTGCAGTTCTGCCTTCCTTTAAGGAACTTATAAAGGATCTCTTTTCCTTTTTATAAGAAGTCTCCATTTTAAAATCTTTTTTTAACTTAAGAACCTCTTTTCTTTTTTCTTCCAATATCTTATTTAAGAAATCATCCAAATAAATTCCCCCTTACTATTTATCAAAATTTTGAAGCTTTATTAGCTTAGCTAAAGCTTTTCCTGAATCAATACTTTCTTCTGCAATTTTAATTCCTTCTTCAATTGTTTCTACTGTTCCTGACGTAATCAATCCTAAAGCAGAATTTAATAAAACCACATCTCTATGAGGTCCCTTTCCCCCGGACAAAATGCTTATTGTGATTTTAGCATTCTCCTCAGGTGAACCTCCTAAAAGCATTGAATTATCCGCATAGTCTAACCCGTAGCTTTTTGAATCAATTTGCCTTTCTTCTATAATGTTTCCATTTAATATAGCAACATAATTGTCATTACTTAAGGAAGCCTCATCTATATTTCCTCCCCCATTCACAACTACTGCATTTTTTCTTCCAAGTTTTCTTAAAACCCTAGCTAAAGGAAGGACTAAGTCTCTTCTGTATATCCCCATAACCTGGCCAGTTAAATCCACAGGATTTGTTAAGGGCCCTAATATATTAAATACCGTTGGCATAGCCAGATCTTTCCTTGCCTTCATGACATGCTTCATGCTGGTATGAATCCTTGGGGCAAATAGAAAAGCAATGCCTATCTCCTCTAGCTCCTTTTCAATTACATGGATTTCGCTTTCAATGCTTATTCCTAGAGCTACCAAAACATCAGCGCTACCACTTTTACTAGAAATAGATCGATTACCATGCTTAGCTACCTTAACTCCTGCTCCGGCTATTACAAATGCAGCAGTTGTACTTATATTAAAGGTACCTGCTCTATCTCCACCTGTTCCACAAGTATCAATAATATTACCAGAGGCTTTAACCTTCACTGCTTTTTCTCTCATACCCTTAGCTAACCCTGCTATTTCATCTATTGATTCCCCTTTTACTTTAAGCGCTACTAGAAAAGCTCCAATTTGTGCATCGCTAGCTTCTCCACTCATAAGATCCAGCATTGAGCCATATGCTTCCTCAAATACTAAGTCTTTTCTTAAAGAAACCTTTTGCAGGGACTCTTGTAATACTGTTATACTCATTTTTATACCCCCTATTTTTTTAGATAAAAAAAACTCCGTCCTAAGATTAAAATCTTAGGACGGAGATATCCGCGGTACCACCTAATTTATGTTGCAACAAAAACAACACCACTCAATTAAGACACAAACATGCCTTATCTGCTATAACGTGCAGCTCCCGGTAACTACTACTAACTCATAATGAATAATTTATTCATTCATGAATTTTCGGTTTACTTCTAGCAGGTCCATTCAATGATATCTATTGTGCTGAGATTTCACCCTCCTCAGCTCGCTTTAACTAAGAACATCATTTACTCTTCCTGTTCACAGAATTAAATTTTTAATTTCATTAAGTATATCAACTTTTTTATGTTCTGTCAAGAATATCACTTTTTTGAATCGTAAAATTTACAGAATTGATTTATAGTACAAATATGACAACTAGGTTTTATAGCCTTACATATGTTTCTACCATGAAAAATCAATGTGTGATGGGCCTTAATCCAATCTTTTTTGCTTATGTTTTCCATAAGCTGTTTCTCCACTTCTAGTACATCCTTACCTTTTGCTAGTCCTATTCTATTTGATACCCGAAATACATGAGTATCTACCGCTAGAGCAGGCACATTAAAGGCATTGCTTAGAACCACATTTGCTGTTTTCCTTCCTACCCCATCTAATGAAAGTAGTTCCTCCATCTTACTTGGAACTTCTCTATTAAAGTTAAGTATAAGCGCTCTACATAAACCTTGAATATGTTTAGCTTTACTTCTATATAATCCTATCTCTTTTATTTCTATTTCTAGCTCCTCCTGAGATAAAGATAAAAAGTCTTCCGGAGAAATGCATTTCTTAAATAATCTTTCTGTCACCTGATTAACCTTTTTATCTGTAGTTTGTGCGGAAAGTACGGTGGCTATAATTAACTGAAAGGGATTTTCATGATTGAGTTCACATTTTGCATCTGGATAAACTTCATATAATCTATTTAAAACTAATTTTATTTCCTTACTATTTAGCATTATTTATATACTCCTCTATAGCTAACAGGCAATAAACTCGCAATATTTCTCATTACGAATTCTACAGCTCTACAATCATAATCACTTTTACTTTCTCCTTCATTTTTTTCTGGTAAATTGAAGGGTTTACCAACATTTATATTTATATCTGCCTTATGAAAACTCTCCGCAGCCATATCAGCATTATCATTTATTGGCATTAGTATTTCACTACCTGTCATACCAATAGGAATAATAGGTACGTTTGCAAGCTTAACTATCAAAGAAATACCTTTTTTTGCTTCATTTAAGCTAGCAGTTCTGCTTCTTGTACCCTCAGGATATATAAAAACACTACCCCCGGCTTTGATAGTTTTTACTATTTTAGTTATTGCACCTTTATCTGCGCTATTAGGTTTTAAAGGTATCTTTTTAGCTACAATCATTATAAGCTCAGTAGTCTTATTCTCAAATAGTTTTATACCAGTTACAAAAGTAACATCTCTTCCCTTTAAAAATTTGTGCATCAATAAGCCATCTGTATTACTTAAATGATTACAAACATATATCACAGGACCTTTAACCAAATCAAGATTTTCTTTCCCTTCTACATGCATAGTTACATATTTTTTTAAGATTCCATCAGTTATTTTTTCAATTACAAAGCGCAAGAAACCTTTAGGTAATTTATTTAAATACTTTGCTAATCTTGGATTAATCAATTTAAACGACCCCTCATCACAAATTTATATAATTCCATATCATTATAATTTTAAAATTTCTAAAAGTCTATAATAACAATGCTTTATATAAGGTGATTTTGTTGCTTCCATGAATACCAGCTTTTCTTTATACAATAACATATAGTTTATCAAGGCATTTCTAATCAATAAGTTTTTACCCCTCCAACTGCAACTACTCCTTTTATATTTAATAAAGGATCTATTATCTAAGTTTATTAGTTCCTCTAAATCAGGAGAAAACATATAATCTAAAGGTTGAAACTCTTTGATATTTGAAGCTTTAACATCGGTATTATTAGGACATACCCTTTGACATATATCGCATCCAAATAAACTTCCTTTTATTTTTATCATCTCATCAAGAGACAACTCTTTTTTTTGAGTGAGATAAGATAAACAAGTGTTATGATTATTAGATGTTATAGAAGCAGTAGGACAAGCCTTTAAACAAAGATTACACTCCCTGCAACTCTCCTGGATTTTCATGTTTTCTTCAAGGTATAGATCTGTTATTATTTCACCTAAAAAAATATAGGAACCATACTCCTTTGTAATAAGTAAATTATTTTTTCCTATAAATCCAATACCTGAAAGACTAGCTATGTACACCTCGGGTAGTGAATTACTATCCACGAAGAATTCAGCTTTACCTCCTAATTCTTTTATAAAGCTACATACCTTTTCAAGGTAAAAAGAAATAACCCTATGATAATCTTCTCCCTGACAATACATTGAGAAAGCTACCTTAGAAGGGTTATCTTCATTAATAAAATTATATGGAAAGGCCACAGATATTATAGTCCTTCCTTCCTTCATATAAACAAAAGGATTAATCTTCTTTTCTATATCTTTTTCTTCAAACTCGTTAAAAAATCCCTTATCTTTTTTGAATTGATAATATTGTTCAAGCTCTTTAAAAATCCTGCATCTACAAAACCCAATCTTATCTAGTCCAATAGAGGAGCAGTATTTAAGGAGCTTATCCTTTGTATCCATATTAGCACCAGCCTATATAACGTATTCATTATATATATTCTTCTTTCTTCCCCTAAAATCCTTTATTTCTATTATAGTTTTGGGAAGCTTAGGAATTATTCTTGCAGGAACTCCTACTGCTGTAGCCATAGAAGGTACATCTTTGAGTACCACTGCATTTGCACCTATTTTAGCTCCATCCCCTACTGTAACTGGTCCTAAAACTTTAGCACTAGTTCCTATAATTACATTGTTCCCTATTGTAGGATGTCTTTTGCCCGTATGCTTTCCAGTTCCTCCAAGAGTTACTCCATGATATAATACTACATTATCTCCTACTTCTGCTGTTTCTCCAATTACAACCCCCATACCATGATCAATAAATAGTCCCTTCCCTATTTTTGCTCCCGGATGTATTTCTATACCTGTAAAAAATCTACCTGTTTGTGAAATAGCTCTGGCAATAAAGAACAATTTATGTTTATAACAAAGGTGGGCAAATCTATAATATATCAATATATGCATGCTAGGATACAGTAGTACAACCTCCAACCAATTTCTTGCAGCAGGGTCATTTTCCATGATATTTTTAATGTCATATCTTATATTTTTAAACATTACATCGTCTCCTTATAATTACAAAAAATAAAAAAGCCTCGTCTCTAAATAATATAGAGACGAAGTTTACTTCGCGGTTCCACTCTAATTGGACTATTAATCCCTCCTCATTAAGCACATACATGCTCTATCACTATAATGGGTGAACCCAATGCAACCTACTTGATTCGGTGCATAACTCCAAAGTGCACTTCACATAAAACTCCAAAAAAATCCTTACAGCTATGAATTTTATCTCTGAGTTGTCCTTTTATGTTACTTTCCTTTTTCAAAGTATTTCCGAGTAATATACTATGATATAATTATATGATTAAATCTGAAATATGTCAATGTTTTATTTGATTTACTAAAATATATTTTAGTATTATACTACCCTTAACTAAAGAATAAGGAGTTGTTACTTTGATGCTATCTAAAAATAGCTTTCTTCCTTGCAGCAAAGAAGATATGGAAATTAGAAATATTGATATTTTAGATTTTATTTTGATAACAGGAGATGCCTATATAGATCATCCTTCCTTTGGCTCAGCCATAATTAGCAGAGTTTTAGAAAGTGAAGGCTTTACAGTTGGGATTATTGCCCAACCGGATTGGAATAATGTAGACTCCTTTAAAATACTTGGCAAACCTAAATATGCTTTTTTAATAAACTCAGGAAATATGGATTCTATGGTAAACCACTATACCGCCTCTAAGAAAAGAAGGCACGAGGATCTTTATTCTCCTGGAGCTGTTTCTGGCAGGCGCCCTGACAGAGCCCTTATTGTCTATTCAAATAAAGCTAAGGAAGCCTATAGGGATGTGCCCATAATTATTGGTGGAATAGAAGCTAGTCTAAGACGCTTTGCCCATTATGATTATTGGGATAATAAGGTAAGACGAAGCATATTACTGGACTCAAAGGCAGATTTACTCATCTATGGAATGGGTGAAAAAACTATTGTTGAAACAGCAAATATGTTGAAATACGGATTAAATATTAGTAAAATGTCCAATGTACGAGGCACTGTTTATCTTGCTAAAGATATTGAAAACTTAAAGGATTATATTGAAGTACCCTCCTTTGAAGAAGTGATAGCTGATAAAGATGCCTATGGTGAAAGCTTTAAACTAGAATATTTAGAGCAGGACTACATAAATGGTAAAATTATAGTCCAAAAACATAAAGATAGGTATGTGATTCAAAATCCTCCTCAAGAGCCCCTATCAGAAAAAGAGATGGATGCTGTATATTCTCTTCCTTATGCCAGAACTTATCACCCTAGCTATGAAGCAGAAGGCGGAATACCCGCTATTAAGGAAGTTAAATTTTCTATTACTAGTCATAGAGGCTGCTATGGAGGCTGCTCCTTTTGTGCCTTAAACTTTCATCAAGGACGCGTAATACAACATAGAAGCCAAGAATCAATTATAGATGAAGCTGAGCTTATGACAAAGGATATCGATTTTAAGGGTTATATTCATGACGTGGGGGGCCCTACCGCTAATTTTAGACACACTGCCTGCAAAGAGCAACTAACAAGAGGGGTTTGCAAAAATAAGCAATGTTTATTTCCAGAGCCTTGCAAAAATCTTATCGTGGATCACAGTGAATATTTAAGCCTACTTCGTAAACTCAGAGCCCTTAAGGGAGTAAAGAAAGTTTTCATAAGATCCGGTATAAGATATGACTACTTACTAGAGGATAAAAATGATGACTTTTTTCAGGAGCTTTGCAAATATCATATAAGTGGACAATTGAAGGTAGCTCCTGAGCATATAAATTCTAAGGTATTAAAGCTAATGGGCAAACCAGCCAAAGAAGTATATTTTAAATTTTACGATAAATTTTATAAGATAAATAAAGAATTGGATTTAAAACAATATCTAGTTCCTTATTTAGTATCTAGTCATCCAGGTAGCGGTTTAAATGAAGCCATAGAGCTTGCTTTATATATAAAGCAGATGGGTTATACGCCAGAACAAGTTCAAGATTTTTACCCAACTCCTGGTAGCCTCGCAACTACCATGTATTATATAGAGAAAAACCCACTTACAAACGAAAAAATATATGTGGCTAAAGGGCAAAAAGAAAAAGACATGCAAAGAGCTCTATTACAGTTTGGAGTTCCCGCAAATCATAAATTAGTTAAAGAAGCCTTAATACTAGCCGGTAGAAAAGACTTAATTGGAAATAACAAAAATTGTCTTATAGGTTATAAGCCATATGATCGAATAACTAAAAAGCACTAACCTTGCTTTTTAGTTATTTAAGAGATAATCGATTATAGCTTCTACATGGATATAGGTTGTATTTAAAAACGGAATCCCAAATTCGTCCTTATTTAATATGAGAGGTAGTTCTGTGCAACCTAGTATAACACCATCAATAGCCTCTTCCACAAACATCCTTTTTATGATTTTAAGTAGTGTTGCTTTTGATTCATCTCTAAAGCATCCCAAGTTTAACTCCTCCATTATTATTCTATGAATCAAAGCTTGTTCATCTTTTTTTGGAGTAACCAAATTTATAGAGCAATGCTCAAATTCTTTTTCATAAAATTTTCCACCCATAGTAAACTTAGTTCCGAGTAGGGCAACCTTTTTAAGGTTAAGCTCCTCTGCCCTATTAGCTGCTACTTCTACTATACTTATTAGCGGTAGTGGAGATATTTCTTTCAGTTTATCAAAAACTACATGAGGGGTATTTGAAGCTATAAAAGCATAATCTGCTCCTGCAAGCTTTAATGTATTAAGACTCTTCATTAGAAATTTGGTTGTTCCCTCATAATCCATGTTTTCTAAAAGTCTTATTAAGGTACTCATGTCAACGCTATCTATTATTATTTCCGGCTGAATATCCTTTCCTGTCAGTTTTCTATGTAAACCCATGATTTCCCTATAGTAATCCACAGTGGATTCAGGCCCTAATCCACCAATCATACCCATCTTCTTCATTTCACTCCATATATTGAATAATATTCATCAATCTTTCCTTTTATTAAATCATCTATTACTTGTCTTCCATCTACCTTATTACTATATAAATACTCTACAATCTCTTTCATCGTAACAATAGCACAGGATTTCAAATTAAATTTTTCCTTAAGTTCTAGGAGTGCTGTCTTATTTTCGTTGCCTCTTTCCATTCTATCTACAGAAATAATAAGACCAATAACTGTAATATCTCCTTGAGCTTTTATAATAGGCATAGTTTCATATATGGATGTGCCTGCAGTTGTAACATCTTCAATAATTATAACCTTATCCTTATCTTTTAACTTTCCACCTAAGAGAATTCCCTTATCTCCATGATCCTTGATTTCTTTCCTATTAGAGGAGTAAGCCACATCTATATTATATAAAGTACTTAACCCAATAGCTGTCGCTACACTTAAAGGTATACCTTTATAAGCGGGTCCAAATAGAACATCGAACTGTTCAGGGAAATTCTTATGAATTGCTTTTGCATAAAATTCCCCTAGCTTTTGAAGTTCCTTACCAGTTTTAAAGTTACCTGCATTTATAAAAAAAGGCGACTTTCTACCACTTTTAGTTATAAAATCCCCAAAAGTCAAAGCATTGCACTCCAACATAAAATGGATAAACTCTTGTTTGTATTGCTCCATCATACTCCTCCTAATATTAATTTTACTTACATCTTATAAAATAATAGAAGAAGTTACAATAACTTTTTTTAGATTATGTAGTTCTTATTCTTTTTAACCCTACTTATAGCATAGTTTAAGCTTATAATCCAAAACACATCAGAAGCTATATTTTCCGGTAATATATTTATTCTTGCTAAATATAAAATAACCTCAAGTATAGTTACTACGCTTGCGAGTATCATCATATATGCTCCTAGTTTGTTACTATTTTCATGGCTAAGAAGCTTTACTGATATTATTAAATAAAATAGATTTATCATCATATAAATTATATAAACAATAAAAGGATTTTCAAATAATATTACATATGTATACAAATTGCTTATTAGCATTCTAGAGGGGATGATCCACATTGAAATGCCATATAAAATCAATAAAACTATAGATATAGGGAAAAAAATATTGAAACTGAATTTATCCCTTCTTGAAAATATATAATAGGTTATAAACCCTATTATAGGTATAAAAGCCAAATTTAAAAAGTAAATTGGCTTTAATAGGTATAAATATAAAGAACTTTTTGCCATAAAAAATATTAGTAAAATAACATATCTAAGAAGAAAGCCTATATAAGCTACAGTTGCCAATAATTTTATTTTTAAGGGTGAAAAAGCTAATGTCTGATATAAACCCTTTATGAGTAGCAGCAATAATAGCATCATTAATACTAAATAACAATAAGCAATCAATTTTACCCTCCATTGTTAACGCTTAATAAAGCATATTGCAACTTTCCAACATTTATACTAAAAAAATCAAAATTTTGTTCCAATAACTCTTAATCCATTATCGATACATTGAATTTTTAAAGGGAATTCTGGGCCTTTTTCTCCATCCATATCAGTAGCAGTATTTGAGGTACAATTTATTTCTATACTTTTAGTTTTAAAGTATAGAACTGAGTTTTCATCGGATAAATGATCACCTTTCATCATATTAAATAAAAAACCTACTGTGTCAATTATTGGGCAAGCCTTTAATATAACCACATCTAGAAACCCATCTTCAATGGAAGCCTTATAAGCTAATTTAAAATTTCCTGCAGTCTGCCCATTAAAAATCAATATGGTATATACCTCTTCAACTATGTTTTTCTCTTTAGATTTAATTTGGAGCTTAACACTTTTTAAATTATATAGCTGCTCTATTCCTTTTACATAATAAGCGCTTTTACCTAAAATATTTTTTAAATTCGTATCTGTATTTTGTGACACATCAGTAAAAAAGCCTGCACTAAACACATTTACAAAATACTTATCATTTACCTTACCTAAATCTACTTTTCTTTCATTAAGCTCTAATATTTGATTTAAAGATTTTTCAATGGATGAGGGCATACCTATAAATTGGGAGAAATCGTTAGCTGTTCCTGTAGGAAGCACTGCAATTGGTAAATCTATTCCTCGCTCCTTCATGCAATTTACAACATTGTTAATTGTACCATCTCCACCGGCTATCAATATAAATTTGTAGCTATCATCAATGCCTTCAAAGGCCTGGTTAAGCTTACTATGATTGCTTATCCTAAATGGAATTATTGAAATATTATTCTTTTGAAAAACATTGATTGTCGTATCTAATTTACTTAGTATATGGTTCTCTCCCGAATAAGGATTATAAATGAACTTTACCTTGTACATCATTTGCCACCTCCCAGCATTATTAGTTAGATTATACATTAATTGCTATGAATTTGGTAGTTAAGCTTGACCCCATTATTAAAAAAATCCATTGAACACATATCGTGTTCAAATGGATTTATAGTTATTTAAATATCTGGGGTAGATGGCTCTGAAATATTGCTTAAGGCATCTTCAGCCTTAGCTTTTAGTTCTGGCTCTAGTGCAATGTCTCCTAAGGATACAATCCCTACAAGATTACCATTATCTACTACAGGTAATCTTCTTATTTGTTTTGCACTCATAATTTTTGCAGCCTCATGTACATCCATCTCAGGTTCTCCAAGGGTAGGATTTGAGGTCATGATATCTCTTACTGTCTGCTTTTGAACATTTTGCCCCTGAGATGTGGAGCGGAGAGCAATATCTCTGTCTGTTACTATACCAATAACTTTTTCATCTTGACAAATTGGTAGCGCGCCGATATTATACTGTTTCATAAGTTTAGCAGCATTTTCCACCGTATCTGCAGGATTGAGACTTGCTACCTTTGAGGTCATTAGGTCTTTAACTTTCATATTAACACCTCCTGAAGATATTCTACCCATAAAGGTGTTTATTATATATGGATTATTTATCTAATAGTTTCTTTGATTTTTTACTTATAAAATATGTTAATAAAGCTATGACTGTAACTATTATAATAGGAAAATATATTCCCTTAGAAAAAGGATGTTCTAAATTTTTCCCTATCATAGAATAAGCAAAAAATTCTGGTAATATACCTAGCATAGTTCCAGAAATAAAATCAATATATCTCATTTTAGAAAGCCCTGCAGCATAACTTAAAGCATAATAAGGAAATATATAAGAAAGCCTCATTATAAGCATTATTTTAAAGCCATGCTTTTCTGTATCTTTATCAGAAGGAAGAAAATTGCATACTTAATTAATCTTTTATTTTTCATAATAAATAATATACCTCAACTATTTTTTCATAAGATAAAAGATAATTAAGGGAGTATTTGCTTCCTTAATTATCTAACTTTAGTTCTTCTTCGATTTCTGCGATAATATAATCCATTTCTAACCTAGTTTTTATAATTTCAGCTTTCAAGGCACAGTACTCAAGATAATTAAAATTTGTTTCATCCAATGCCTTAATAAGTTTATCTATAACATCACCTAAATTGTCAGCTCTTTTTAAGGCTTTCTTAACTTCATGCTTTGTAGCAAGGGCTATACCATTATATTCTTCCGCTCCACCAATAAGTAATCTATAGGAACTTACGAGCTTAACTAATGTATCTGATATATTGCAAATATCTTGATAATATACTTCAATTACTTTTCTCCTGCCCATAAGATCACCAATTTATTATTGCTATATTATGTATATTTAAATCAAAATATTATTATTCATCAATATTTATAAAAGCAACTTCCACCAATAAATTCTCTTAATATAGAGTTTTCAAGAACATCCTTTATATCAACATCTAAAAAGAAATTCAAAAAACTTTTTAGCCTCACTGCCTCATAGTATACAATACTATCATTGCCTATTTTATTTAGTTCTTCTAAAGCGTACTTTTTAAGTACACATAACTCATATACCAGTGTAGAATTAAACATTACATCCGCTTCCTCCTGATAAACAAATATATTTTTTTCTTCTCCTCTCCTTATGGAAGGCCACATTTTCAAGGTATCCTCACCACCATAGCCCCTAGATAAGAAATCTCTAACTATCCTTCTTAAAATCCTAACATCTGTCGTGGCAATTCTATTATGACCATCCAAATTTAACTGGGTCAAAGCGCTTATATATATTTTAAATTTATCTTCCTTTGGAATAGACGGAGTAAGCATTTCATTAAGTCCATGGATGCCCTCCACAATCAACACTCCTCTTTCGGGAAGCATAATTTTTTCTCCATTCCATTCTCTTCTTCCATATTTGAAGTTAAAGGCTGGTATTTCTACTTCTTCACCTTTAAGCAGGGCTTCTAGGTTTTCATTAAACAATTTAATATCTAAGGAATTTAAAGATTCAAAATCATAATTTCCATCTTCATCTCTTGGTGAATATTCCCTATCTACAAAATAGTCATCTAAAGAAATAGGCAAAGGTATTAGTCCATTAACTCTTAATTGTATGGCCAGCCTTCTTGCAAAGGTTGTCTTTCCTGAGGAAGTAGGGCCTGCAATTAATATGAGTCTTGAGCTTCTATCATTAATCATATCTGCTATGTAAGCAATTTTTTTCTCGTGAAGAGCCTCTCCTACCCTAATTATATTGATAATATCTGCATTTAACACCTTTTCATTTAAGGATCCTACATCACCAACTCCTAAAATTTCTCCCCATTGCTCCGTTTCATAAAATATTTTAGCTAGCTTAGGATAATCTACAAAAACCGGTATATCGATTGGGCTGTCCTCTGTTGGAAATCTTAGTAAAAATCCAGGCTTGTAGAATACTAAATCAAAATTTTTAATAGCCCCTGTTGAATATGCCATAGGTCCATAGAAATAATCGAATCTTCCATTTAATTCATAAAGCTTAACCTGTTCTAGGTTAACAGTTTTAAGTAAAGACACTTTATCCTTCAAATTATATTCTGAAAATATTTTCATTGCCTCTTCTTTTTTTACAATAGTCTTAGTTATTTTAATGTCTTTATTTATTATTTCTGTCATCTTAAACTTAATTTCATTAATTTCCGTGGAAGTTAATGGACTACTTTTATGTATTTCTCCGAAAATGCCTTTACTCAAGGAATGCTCAATTACTACGCTTGCCTGAGGAAACAACTCTAAAACCGCAGTAATAAGTATAAATTGTAAGGTTCTAGCATATGCTTTGTTTCCCATGTTTGTTGATATATCTATAGCTTCAAAGAATCCATCTTCTTTAGAGATACTTGATAACTCATGAATAATACCATTCATCTTACCTAATACTATTGGTATATTTACATCAGAATAATGTTTTATTATTGAAGTATAAAATTCTTCACCTTTTTTAACTAGTATATTTTTTACTTCCATAGTTTCACCCCTAAGGCTTAATATTCCTATATTCATTATACTTTATTCAAACGTAAATAGAATGTCTTAACTATTAATTTTGTTTTTAATAAAAAATTTAGCATAATAAGGAGTGATTGTATGTTTATCCTTCTGATCAGGACGATAATTCTGTATATATTAGTTGTGCTTACCATGAGGCTTATGGGGAAGAAGCAAATAGGTCAAATGCAGCCCTTTGAGCTAGTAATAGCTATAATGATATCGGAACTTGCATCTCTTCCTATGCAGGATACAAGGATATCACTATTACATGGTATAGTACCCATACTCACTCTTTTAGCCCTGCAAACTTCAATATCCTATCTACAATTAAAAAGTGAAAAGATTAGAGGATTATTTTGTAGCAAACCTAGCATTCTTATAAATAATGGTAAAATAGATATAAATGAGCTACATAAACAAAGTTTTACCATAAATGATCTAATGGAGGAACTTAGACTACTTGGATATTTTAATTTACAAGATATACAGTATGCTATTTTAGAAGACAATGGGCAACTATCTGTAATTGGGAAAACAGGCCTTGATTATGTAACAAAGGATGATATGAAAATCAAATATTCTCAGGAGGTTATACCTATAACTCTTATTTTAGATGGAAGAATAAATTATGATAGTTTGAAAATAATAAACAAGGATGAGAAATGGCTTTTAAAAGAACTTGAAAAACATGAAATCGAATCTCCGAAGGATATATTCATAGCACTCCTTGATAGTCAAAAAAAGTTTTACTACCAAATCGAAAAAGGAGTTAATCTAAAATGAAAAGAGCTATTGCAACTGGAATTATATTTTTCTCAATGCTTATTATTTTAATATTCTCTTTATCCTACTTAAATGATTCTTGTAAGGAGCTTTCTAAAATAAATAATGCTCTAAGAAATCAAGTGGAAAAGGAAAATTGGAAGGGTTCAGCACAGCTACTAGAAGACTTTTCTAGGAGCTGGGAAAAGAGATCTATTATTATTACGGTGTTTGTACATCACCAAGAATTAGATGTTTTAAGTGAAGAAATTGTACGTACTAAAACCTATATAAAGGAACAAGAAAAAGTTGATGCCTTAGCTGCAATAAGTACAGTGGATTTTCAATTAAAGCACATTATAGATTTGGAGAAAGTGAATATACAGAATATTTTTTGATTTTCTATGGAAAAAATGGTTATTTTCGATTATAATGTTGTTAAGAAAGTTTTTGTCCCAGTGGGACTTATTTAGTCCCGAATTATATTTGAAAGGTGGAATAAAAATGGCATTAGTTACTACAAAAGAAATGTTTAAGAAGGCCTATGAAGGGCATTATGCTATCGGTGCTTTCAATATCAATGATATGGAAATAATACAGGCAGTTGTTAATGCTGCAAAGGCTAAGAACTCTGCAGTTATTCTTCAAGTTTCCTCCAGTGCAATAAAATATGCAGGAGCAAAATATCTTACAAAAATGGTTGAGGCTGCTATTGAAGTTACAGGAATAGATTTAGCACTTCATTTAGATCATGGTGCTAATTTTAATGCTTGTGTAGAGGCAATAGAAGCAGGTTTTTCCTCTGTTATGATAGATGGATCTCAATATACCTATGAAGAGAATGTAAAGGTAACAAAGGCTGTAGTTGAATATGCTCATGCTAGAGGTGTTGTTGTAGAAGCGGAGCTCGGTCAACTTGCTGGAGTCGAGGATGACGTTAGTGTTGAACATTCAACCTATACTGACCCAAGTCAAGTAGTAGATTTTGTTACAAGAACTGGATGTGATTCTTTAGCTATAGCTATAGGAACAAGTCATGGAGCTTTTAAATTTGCAGGAGAACCTAAACTTGAATTCCATATATTAGAAGAAGTTCAAGCTAAGCTTCCTGGTTTCCCAATAGTTCTTCATGGAGCTTCCTCTGTTGATGCTAGTTATGTTGCTACTTGTAATGCAAATGGCGGCCAAATTAAAGGAGCTCAGGGTGTTCCAAATGAAATGTTAAGAAAAGCAGCCTCATTAGCTGTATGTAAAATAAACATGGATACAGATTTAAGACTTGGAATGACAGCAGCACTTAGAAAATTCTTCGGAGAAAATCCTTCGGATTTTGATCCAAGAAAATTCATGGGAGCAGCTAGATCAACTCTTCAAAGTTTAGTAGAAGCTAAAATCGAAAATGTTTTAGGTTCAAAAGATAGCCTATTATAATAGGCTATCTTAAAGCAAAAAATAATATTTAAGGGACACAACTTTAGTTGTGTCCCTATTCCTTTTAGAAGCTTTCCAACTTTAGTTGTGTCCCTGTTCCTCTATTCCTTTTAGAAGCTTTTCAACTTTTGCAATTCAAAGGTTTGCCCCTTTATTTTTCAATATAATTTGTAACATGCTTAATAATCATATTTATAGTGCCATCTCCATTTCTTCGTATCTCAAACCTCTTATTATCACTATAGGTATCTTCATCAATATAAAGATCTATGTCCTTATCAAGCTTTAATCTTATCCTTTTATACTTCTTGTCTAGCCAATCCTTATCTATTTTTATTTTTTCCCCTACACCCTTTGCTTTCACAAATTCAATAAAATCCCTTTGTTTTTCTTCTTCAATAAAAACTTCCTTTGAAAGCTCCAATATATCTATATCATCATCTTCTTTTAGTTTCCTCTTTATAGAGCTTCTTACAATCTCAGCTGTATCAGCAGTTTCCTTATAGCTCTTTCTAGTAAAATCTTCTGCAGCTTTAACAAAGTTTTTTGTTTTATCTCTTTCGTTTTCAAAGATAGAACAGCCTAAGAATTCCTCCCCAAAGAAATTTTTATCCTTATCTTCCCTATTAATCAGCATTATATCTGACACATCTTTATTTGATGAAATTTTGATAAAGGCGGAACTTTTTAATTTTTGTGTACTTCCTGGAAGTCCAATCATTTGAGGAGTAATCTTAATTCCTAGCTTACCCTCAACTACCTCTATACTATGGATATAATTCTTTGTATAATCCATTCTTAATATAGCTATAAAGCTTCCTATATCTGTCTTGATAAGTGAAACAATAAAGTCACAGGAGGAGGGCATAGAATATAGCTTTAAACCTTCAAAAAAATGTACTGCTAATTTTTGTGATACCTCTAATAAATCCATTGTATTATTTCTATAGTCCTCACATATCTTCTTAACAGGCAAATCTCCTTCCTTGAAATTAGCATACTTTAATTCCTCATCATTTATGCATCTAAATATATGCTTATATAAAAATGAATAGGTTTCTTCCTCCAGTTCCAAATAGATTTCGTTTAAAACTGCCTCTTCAGTGCTTGTATCAATAATATGGATTACTGCCCCTTCTATCTGGAAATCCTTTATGTATTCCATATCAATACTTTTTCACTGCTCTAGGATTTTTCTTATAGCAACAGTCTAAAAAAATTTCATTAGGAGTAAAATGTAGCTGTAATTTATTTGCACCAGCGTTAATGATTGCAGCATAAAGTTTATCTTTGGTTTCCTTATCATAGCACTTAATAATTTTTGAAGGTTTGTCTGAAAAATTCTTATAAGAATCGCTTTCTATTGGTGCTATAAGAATAGCATCTCTAGCATTGAAGGTGAAAGCTTTTTTTCTTTTTTTCGCTTCTAATATTAAATCTATTTCTATTTCTCCATCCACAAATATATATTCATATTCTACATAAAGCCTGCCCTTAAAGAAAAATATACAAACTGTAATTGCAGCAAGTATTATTCCTAACACAAAATTCTTCTGGGTTAGGAAGATAATAGTAAAAAAACAAAAAAAGTACATCAGGAAATTAACAAAGGAATAAATTGAAGATTTTTTCGCCCTGATTAATTGTTCACAATAATTATTCATTAAAAATAACACCACCTATATGAAATATAAATTAAATTTAGTATACCATAAAATTATTTTAACATTACTATGAGTTAATAATATATTTATACATTTTGAAAAAAAATATGTTATAATTTTATTTATGGGTTAATTAAGCTAATCAAGTAAGGGAGTGGTAGAAATAAGGGAACTTGAGACTAAGATAATAAACATTGATGTTACACAAATAAGAGAAAAAATGAACAAGTTTAAAGCCGAGAAAATAAAAGAAGAAAATCAAATAAACTATATATATGACTTCCAAGATAAAAGTCTTTTAATAAGTAATGGATATGCTAGAATTAGAGCAGTAGAAAACCTATTAGATAAAAAAAATTATTATTATATGGCTGTAAAAAAGATAATCTCACAAACAGACTATAAAATAATGGATGAACATGAGGTTTCTATAAGTGACCTAGAAGAAGGTAAAAACATACTAAGTTCTTTAGGACTTACTTTAGTAGAACAAATAAAAAAATATAGAGAAAGCTATGCATTTTTAGATACCCTAATAGAGATAGATATAAATGATAAAAGCTTTTATCCTATACCTTATATTGAAATAGAAGCGAAAAATGAAGAAGCTATAGAAATGGTTGTTAAGCTATTAGGCTATGATATGTCTCAAACCACTTCAAAAACTATTTATCAACTTATAAAAGATTATAAAGAGGAAATTTGATATGTTTGGATATGTGACTCCTTGTAACATGGAACTTAAAATGAAGGACTATGAAAAATTTAAAGCTTACTATTGTGGACTTTGCTCCGTAATTAAAAGTGAATTCGGTAATCTACCAAGACTGGCTTTAAATTATGATATGACTTTTATTGGAATAATGCTTTCTTCCCTTAAAAATGATTCTACAGATAATATAGGTACTAGTTTTAAAATGAAAAGATGTGTTCTACACCCTGTTAAGAAACGGTTGTTTGCTAAAAAAAATGAAGCTATAGCTTATGCTGCCTTTTTGAATCTG
>Ga0209430_1000753_pt1 | contig 29085 bp, 28 predicted proteins | sample BarGraIncub1133A_FD_184504 | JGI IMG/M metagenome (GOLD analysis project Ga0209430, IMG submission 184504) | Arctic peat soil microbial communities from Barrow, Alaska - Barrow Graham LP Incubations 11-33A (SPAdes) (version 2) | ecosystem: Environmental > Terrestrial > Soil > Wetlands > Peat... | reverse complement strand
ACTTGTAAGTGCTGGAGCTGATATTCTTTGTATAGATTCGTCAGACGGTTACAGCGAATGGCAGGCCGAAACAGTAAAATATGTTAAAGCTAAATATGGTGACAAGGTTAAGATAGGCTCAGGCAACGTAGTTGATAGAGAAGGTTTTCTATATCTGGTTGAAGCAGGATCTGACTTTGTCAAGGTTGGCATAGGTGGAGGTTCCATTTGTATCACTAGAGAAACAAAGGGTATAGGAAGAGGACAAGCTTCTTCAATTATTGAAGTCGCTAAAGCTAGGGACGAATATTTAAAAGAAACAGGTATCTATGTGCCTATATGTTCTGATGGCGGAATAGTACATGATTACCATTCTGTACTAGCACTTGCAATGGGAGCAGATTTTATTATGATGGGTAGATATTTTGCAAGATTTGATGAAAGTCCTGCTCCAAAATTTAAGCTTGGTAGCAATTATGTAAAAGAATATTGGGGTGAGGGTTCTAATCGTGCACGAAACTGGGAAAGATATGATCTTGGAGAAGGCAATAAGCTTAAATTTGAAGAAGGTGTAGACAGCTATGTTCCTTATGCAGGAAAGCTAAGAGATAATTTAGATGTAACCTTAAGCAAAATTAAGTCAACAATGTGCAACTGTGGAGCAGTATCCATTGATGAACTTCAAAAGGTTGCCAGGATAACTGTAGTTTCTTCCACCAGCATAATTGAAGGTGGAGCCCACGATGTAATATTAAAAGATAACAATTTTTAATAGGTTATAAATTAAAATGCTTGAAGCAAGATGCTTTAAGCATTTTTTACATAGAATTTACACAAATACTGGTGTAAAATGGCATTATTAATGTATAAGAAAGTAGGTGTATTTTATGGAGGAGAAAACAAAGCATCTTATTGTTATTTCATTCGATGGTATTTCTACAAAAGATTTTGATTATATAAAAGAGTTAAATAATTTTAAGAGTATTTTAAAGGAAGCTTCCTTTTCCGCAAAAGTTTATAGTGTTTATCCTACATTAACCTATCCAGCTCATACCACTATAATAACGGGGAAGAATCCAGTTAACCACGGAATAATAAATAATACTCTACTTCAACCCAAAAGAAAATCCCCAGATTGGTATTGGAATAGAAAATATATAAAATCAGAAACAATATATGACTTAGCCTCAAAGCATGATATGAAAGTAGCAGCACTTATGTGGCCTGTTACCGCAAAAGCAAATATCAAATATAATATGCCTGAAATCTTTGCAAATAGACCCTGGCATAATCAAATTTTAGTTTCCTTGTTAAATGGAAGCAAGTATTTTCAATATAGTATGAACAAAAAATATGGTAAACTTAGAAAAGGCTTAAAGCAACCATATTTAGATAATTTTACACATAAAGTGTTATTGGATACTATTATTAATAAACAGTTGAATCTTATTTTAGTTCACTACACAGATTTAGATGCTACTCGTCATATGTATGGTTTTGAAGCTAAGGAAACCAAGGAAGCCCTGGTAAGGCATGATATTAGGTTAGGAGAAATAATACAAACCCTTAAAAAAGAAGGCATATATGAAGAGAGTACAATCATAATATTAGGAGACCATTCAAGCCTTGATGAAGATAAGGTAATAAACATTAATGTCTTATTTAAGGACAAGGGGTATCTTATATTTGATAAAAAAGGAAGGGTCAAATCTTATAGGGCTATAGCAAAGAGCTGCGATGGCTCTTCCTACATATACTTTAAAGATAATTCTGTAGACTTCTCTCAAGAAGTAAAAAAGGTGCTAGAGGAATTTAATCTAAAAAATAATTGTATTGAAGAAATTTATAATGGAGCCTCTGCAGGTAAGCTAGGTGCAGACATAAATTGTGGATTTATGCTTGAGGCGCGAAAAGGATATTATTTTTTAGATGATATTGAAGGAGAGGTTATAAAAGATGTTAGTTCTTCATCAGAATTCACTAAATCCACTCATGGTTATTCACCCTATAAGAAAGACTATACAACAATTTTTATTGCAGCTGGTAAGGGCATAAAAAAAGGAGTGCAGCTAGAGGAGATGAATCTTGTAGATGAGGGCCCTACAATTGGTAAGCTTCTGGGCCTTGACCTAAAAGATATTGACGGACGAGTAATAGAGGAATTTATGAAATAAGTTTGGAGGATGAATATTTATGGAGAAGTTGACAAAGGCAGAAAAAAGCTGGGCAATGTATGACTGGGCTAATTCAGCTTACAGTATGACTATAACCTCAACCCTATTACCTATTTTCTTTAAAATGATTTTCAAGAATGCTGGCGGTGCTGATAATGTGTCCACTGCATATTGGGGTTATGCTAATTCCATAGGAACTTTGATTATAGCCATACTGGCCCCTATTCTTGGAACCTTGGCTGATTATAAAGGTCTTAAGAAAAAATTCTTTACTGTTTTTCTAGTGCTAGGAGTTATATTTACAGCTTCCCTTTCCTTCGTGCCGGATAAGTATTGGATGGTATTATTATTTTTTTACATACTGAATTCCATTGGGTTTGCTGGAAGTTTAATCTTCTATGATGCATTTTTAGTTGACGTATCAAAGCAAGAAAGGATGGACAGAGTTTCATCCATTGGGTTTGCCTGGGGATATATAGGTAGTACGATTCCCTTTATTATTTGTATGGCCTTAGTTATTATATCTAAGGGAAATAGCCTTGCTTTTAAAGCATCCTTTCTAATAACTGCTATTTGGTGGGCTGCCTTTACTATACCTATGCTGAAAAATGTTAAGCAGGTTCATGGAATCAATATGGAACCAAACCCTATTTCCAAAAGTTTTAAGAGGATTATTACAACCTTTAAACATGTTAGAAAGCACGAAAAACTATTTATATTTTTACTAGCCTATTTCTTTTATATTGATGGTGTTAATACCATTATAACTATGGCAACTTCTATTGGCTCTGACATGGGTATAAATAGTATAACCCTCATAGTGGTGCTTTTAGCAGTTCAATTTATTGCCTTTCCTTGCGCTATTATATTTGGAAGACTTTCAGAGAAATATGGGAGCAAGAAAATGCTTTGCTTTGGAGTTTTATTATATATATTTATAACCGTATATGCTTTCTTTATGAAAACCGTTTTAGATTTTTGTATTTTAGCTCTTCTGGTGGCTACGGCTCAAGGTGGGATGCAAGCTATAAGCAGATCTTATTTTGGGAAGCTTGTGCCAGTAGAAAATAATAATGAGTTCTTTGGATTCTATAATATATTTGGAAAGTTTGCTGCGATTATTGGACCTTTCCTTGTTGGTTTTGTAACTCAGATGACAGGTAAGTCAAACTATGGAATACTAAGTGTTATTATTTTATTTATTATAGGTGGTCTTATATTGATAAGAGTTCCTGATAAAAATATTAACTGATAAGATTCGGGACACACTCATGTAGATGGTATTTTAATATGACTAATATGAACAGGGACACAACTAAAGTTGTGTCCCAAATTTAAAGGTATTCTACAAATTTTTTCTTCTGAGCCAGGTTGGTATATCTAAAACATTGCCATCGGGCTCTTTAATTATTTCAGGTTCCTTATTTATCGGAGAAACATTTTTTATTTCCTTGATATTTTCTGCAAGACCTGTTGCGATTAAGGTTATACAAAAATAGTCTTTCATTTCCTCATCAAAGGAGGCACCAAATATTATATCTGCTTCAGAGTCTACTTGTTCTCTTATAAATTCAACTGCTTCATTGATTTCTAGTAAGGATAAATCCTCACCACCGGTTATGTTTATCAAAAGACCTGTGGAACCAACAATGGAAGTTTCTAACAGGGTACTAGATATTGCTTGTTTTGCAGCAATGACAGCTCTACCTTCCCCTTTTCCTATGCCCATACCCATATGGGCCATACCTGAATTTTTCATAATTGTACTTACATCGGCAAAATCAAGATTAATTATACCTGGTATATTAATTATATTTGATATACTTTGTATTCCAACTCTTAATATTTCATCAGCAGTTTTGAAGGCCTCTATTAGTGTCAATTTTTTATCCTGTGAACTTAGCAAGTTTTTATTTAATATTATTATTAAAGAATCCAAATTACCCTTTAATTTTTCAATCCCAACTTGAGCATTGCTCATCCTTTTAGCTCCTTCAAAGGGAAAAGGCTTTGTTACAACCGCTATAGTCAGAATGCCAAGCTCCTTTGCAATCTTAGCAATTACAGGTACGGCACCAGTTCCAGTACCACCGCCCATGCCTGCTGTTATAAAAACCATATCTGATCCTTGTAGGATTTTCTTTATAGTTTCTTCACTTTCCAAAGCTGCTTGTTCACCAATCTCTGGTATAGCTCCCGCTCCTAGCCCTTTAGTGAGCTTACTACCTATCTGCACTGTCCTATCTGCCCTTGAAGCATTAAGACTTTTTAAGTCAGTATTTACTGATATGAATTCAACACCTTTCATACCAGAGTCTATCATTCTTTGAATAGCATTATTTCCTCCCCCGCCTACACCAATAACTTTTATTTTAGCAGGATAGGTTTCTATTATTTCTCCATTCATGAATGCACCCCCAAAAAATTAATATTATAATCAGTATAACCAATATATCAAAATATTGATACATTTTAAATGAAAAAAGACACATCAACTTAAGATATGTCCAGAAATTTAATTTATTTTACTTCGCCATGTCTTTCATAAGAGGTGATCTCTTTAACAGAGTTGTCCTCATTTACAAATAAAACTGTAGGTTTAAAGCTTTCAAGCTCCTTTTGATCTAATTGGCAATAAGCCATAATTATGACTTTATCACCTGGATGAACAAGTCTAGAAGCTGCGCCATTAAGACATACAATTCCACTATGCCTTTCTCCTGCTATTGCATAGGTCTCTAATCTATTTCCATTATCTATATTCACTACTTGTACCTTCTCATATTCTAGAATGCCACTTTTTTCAAGTAGCTCAAGATCTATTGTTATGCTTCCTACATAGTTAAGCTTAGCCTCAGTCACAATAGCTCTGTGAATCTTTGATTTTAACATTGTCAGTTGCATTTATATTGCTTCCTCCTTTATCTCATAATCAAAATTATCTATAAGCCTTGTTTTCCCAATAAAAACTGCAATTGGAACTAATACGGAGGTTTCTACTGTATCTACACGCTGAAGAGATAAACTATTTACTACCTCAATATAATCTATTTTTGCTAGTGGTTCGCTCTTAAGCTCTCCTTTTATAATATCCTTGATACTTTCCGCATCCCTGTTTCCAGCTTTAATGCTATCTAATGCTAAATTTAAACTCCTACTTAACACAAGGGCAGCTTTTCTTTCGCTTGGTGATAAATAAGTATTACGGGAGCTTTTTGCAAGCCCATCTTTTTCTCTTACTATTTCGCAACCCAAGACTTGAATATCAAAATCTAAGTCTAAAACCATCTTTTTAATAACTGCTAATTGTTGAGCATCTTTTTTCCCAAAGTATGCTTTGTCAGGAGTTATAATGTTAAATAATTTACTTACGACTGTACAGACTCCTTTAAAATGGACAGGCCGTTTTTCTCCACATAATCCTTCAGTTAGCTTTAAAACCTCCACATAGGTATTAGCTTCCTTTTCATATAATTCTGAGGCATCTGGATTGAATATAAGATCTGTACCTGCTTCAAGACATAAATTCTTATCCATTTCTAAATTTCTAGGATAACTTTGGAAATCCTCATTAGGGCCGAATTGAATAGGATTGACAAATATACTTACAACAGTTTTATCATTTTCCTTATTGCATTTTTCTATTAAACTTTTGTGACCTTCATGTAGGTATCCCATGGTTGGAACCAATCCAACAGTGTAACCGTTCTTCTTCCATGCTTTTACAATAGTTCTCACATCTAAAATATTATTTACAACTTCCATTTGATTTCTCCTTACTTTCTTAAGTATAAGTTTTAATATAATTTATTTAAGACTTCATCGCTAACTAAAAAGCTATGCTTATCAGTAGGAAAGGAGCCAGCTTTAACTTCTTTTATATATTCCTTTATGCCAGTTCTCATAGTCGCACCAGCATCTGAAAATATCTTCACAAATTTCGGCTTAATATCATCAAATAAATTAAGCATATCCTGATATACCAAAATTTGGCCATCACAGGCATTACCAGCACCAATACCAATGGTTGGAACCTTAACCGCTTCTGTGATTAGTTTTGCTATCTCGGAGGGAATACATTCTAATACTATTGAGAAAACTCCAGCGTCCTCTAATCTCTTTGCATCCTCAATTAATTCCCTAGCAGTTTCTAAATCCCTACCTTGTACTTTGAAGCCACCAAATACATTCACAGATTGGGGAGTAAGGCCAAGGTGACCCATAACGGGTATTTGAGCTTTTACTATAGCTTTAATTTGTTCCAATACATGGGCTCCGCCTTCAAGCTTAACTGCCTGTGCATTAGCTTCCTGTATGAATCTACCTGCATTTTTTACACTGTCATAAGTAGAGGTATGATAAGACATAAAGGGCATATCTCCAATAAGCAACGCATTTTTAGTACCTCTAGCCACTGCCTTTGTGTGATGAAGCATATCCTCCATTGTTACACTTAGGGTATTCTCATAGCCAAGGCATACCATTCCTAGGGAGTCCCCTACTAGAATACCATTTACTCCAGTACTATCAATTAACTTTGCCATGGAATAATCATAAGCAGTAAGGAGGGCTAATTTTTCTCCTTTTTCTTTAAGATCCTTAAAAGTAGAAATTGTATTTTTCATTTATATATTCTCCTCTATAAGACATTTTTCTATTTGGGTATAATCTCTTCCTTTATTGTTAAGTTTAGCTATCCTAAGTAAATTTAGAGATAAAGTTTTATATAATACTCTATGTTTCTTGGGGATAACCTTTAAATGTGAATTAATAGTTTCTAGATCTCCTCTTTCTAATGGGCCAGTTAAAGAAGAATTAATACCTCTTTTTTTAATATTTTCTATATTGTGTTCTATCAGGGGCATAAGAGAACTTAAGGCGGTTTCACGATCTACCCCACAGCTCTCCATATAATTACATCCTATATCAATAATTGATAATACAAGATTAGATACGGTGGTGCAGGATAAATGATATAATGGTTTACTACTCTTAGGTATCAGAATTACCGTATTTCCCAAATTTTCGAGAGTGGTTTTTAAAAAAGCTAAGTATCTTTCATCACCCTCTATACAAAAGCATGCATTTCCTAAACCCTTGTAACTAGTATACTTATTTGAAAAAGGATATAATGGGTGAACAGAGTATATAAAGCCACCTTTTTCTTTCAGCTTATATAAGACTTTTGAGCTTAAGGAACCGCTGGCATGACATATAATTTTATTAGATAGTTCAAATTTATAAAGTCTTTCAGCTATACCTTCAATTTCATCATCAGGAGCAGTAATATATATGATATTTGTATCCTTTATAAGATCTTCTAGAGATAAGTAGTTTTTTGAAGCAGTATATTTTGAAGCTTCCATTGAGGAAACTTCACTTTTACTAAAATAGCCGGTAATTTTGATTCCTCTAGAGCTAAAATACATTCCCAGAGAAACGCCAACCTTACCAGCACCAATAAATCCTATTATAATAAACACCTCCAAAATAAAAATTGAAACAAAAAAAGCCTCAAGCTATTCTGAGGTTTGGTAATCTCAATATAGCTGTCTCATTCTAAAAGATATGAGCAGTATTTCTAACTTTAATATGATGGTGCGGCTCATTAGATGCCACCCAACCACAGTTTAGCACAAATAAAAAGATATAACAACGAAATTATATTACAAATAAGCTATATTTAAATTGTTTAAAAAATATTATAATATTATATATTAAAACGGATTGAGGGTGAGATATGTATTTATGTATTTTTATTATATTTTTTGTCATTTGTATATTATGGTCTTTTCTGGAGTCTACTCTTTTTAAGGTAAATAAAATAGATATTTCAAGCAATAAACTTAAGGGAAACTTAAAGATTGTTTTTATATCAGATATTCATTTTGGAAACTATTATACAAAGGACAGACTTCAAAATATAGTTATTAAAGTGAATAGCTTAAAGGCAGATTTGATAATTATAGGTGGAGATTACATAGATAATAGCAAAAGGTCAAAGTTTAACAGGAAAACTTTGAATAAGTTATTTGATGATTTAGGAAACTTAAAAGCAAAAATTGGAGTATATTCTGTACTTGGTAATCATGATTATTATCTAGGGAAGTATACACATAATCTTATTTATGAAATGAAAAAAAGCGGTATCAATTTATTGATAAACAGTACAATTAAGATTAAGCTTGAAGATGAGACTATACTTCTAAGTGGAATAGATGATTTAGAAATGGGCACTGTAAATTTAAACAGACTCTTATATAGTGAAAATAATTTAAATTTAATGATAAGTCATAATCCTGACTTTTATGAAGAATATAAAAGCTATTATGACATAGGACTAGCAGGGCATATTCACGGGGGGCAAGTAACATTCTTTGGTTTATATGCACCTATTACTGAATCAAGATACGGGCAAAAATATGTTAGAACAATAAATAAAGTTAAGGGACAAAAATCTATGGTTATTACGACCAAAGGCTTAGGATGTAGCAAATTACCTATTAGATTCTTTGCTTTCCCTGAAATTATTGAAATTAATATTAACAGATAAGGAGCGCAAACATGAGGGCAGAAAGCTATATTACTTTTATTCCAGGTATAACAAATACAATGCTAGAAGATGAGGATTTATGTTTTATTTTTTATAAAGGACAAATGCTAACCTTAGAGGAGCCCCATGGATTAAGACTAATTAAAAGAGCTGATTTTAAAAAAATGAATTTAAATATTAAAAATAGCTATTATATTGGTCTATATAATAATAAAGCTTGCTTTGCTATGGAGCTATCAGAGAGAATTGATGCTATAAATAATATAAGCTTAAAAGATTTAAGAACTACTGGACAACTACTAGGTGATGAGCTTTTTTCCATTTGTGGTAAGGCATATCAAACCATAAATTTTTATAATACTCATAAATATTGTGGTATTTGTGGAGAAAAAACAATCTTATCAGAAACTGAAAGGGCAGTAATATGTCCTAATTGTGGTAATGTGAACTATCCTAATATTTGCCCTGCCATAATAGTTGCAATAACAAAAGGTGATGAAATACTTTTAGCTCATAACAAAAAGTTTAATGAGGGAATGTATAGTATAATTGCAGGCTTTGTTGAGGTGGGGGAGACCTTTGAAGATTGTGTTAAAAGGGAGGTCATGGAGGAAGTAGGTATTAAAGTGAAAAACATTAAATTTTTCACCAGCCAACCTTGGCCTTTTCCTAATTCCCTTATGATTGGCTACACTGCAGAATATTTAGATGGGGAAATAAAGGTGGATGGTGAAGAAATAACCCAAGCAGATTGGTTTAATATTAACAATTTACCCATGCTACCTTCGAAAATTAGCATAGCTAGAAAGCTGATTGATTCATGTGTTGACCATCATAGTAAATTATAAAATCTCTTTTGTAAATCCATGATTTATGGTATAATTCAGCATATTGAGACATAGGGGATGAATATTTTGAATCATGCACTTTTTAGCATATTTATTTTGCTGACTGCTTTTTATGCAGCTTTTGGCTTTCATATATATAAAATTGACACCAGGTCTAAAATGAATATGTTTTTTCTGATGATGTATTTAAGCTTAGGGAGTTGGTCCCTAGGGTATGCTTTTATGTTTATAGCATCTAATATATATATAGCTAATTTCTGGAGAATTATTGGTACCATCGGGTGGTGTTCTTTTTTCTATTCTTGGCTTTTATTTACATTTAATTTAAATAAACAAATAATAACTAAAAAAATGTATTATGGGCTAATGATTCCTGGAATTATTAGCTTTTTATTATATCTATCTTATAAGCCTACTTCCTCATTGATATATCTCTCTTATGGATATATAGAAAAATATCCTATAGATTTCGTACAAGTTTTTTATACATTTTACTATGTAAGTTTTTCAATAGGGGGTATTATTTCTTTATACAGTTGGGGTAGAAGTACTATTACTAAAAGAGAGAAGCTTCAAGCGAAGATAATTGGTGGGGTAGCTTTAATTGCCATTCTAATTGGCACTATTATAGATGTTATTTTACCAATAATCTTTAAAACTATCATATTCCATTTCACCATAATAGTTATTACTATTGCAATATTGGTTATTTGGTATATTATCTCAAAATATGAGACGATGATTCTAACACCTAATTATGTATTAGAATATATGTATAGGGATGTAAAGGATCCTATAGCCTATTTGGATTTGGAATTAAATATAAAAAATTGTAATGATGCCTTTTCTGACTTTATAGGCTATGAAAAGGAACAAAACCTCCAAATTTCAGATATTATTGAAGATAGTAAGGATGACATTTATGCTTTAATTAAACAAGGAAAAGAATTTGGGTTTGAAGGAAGGTTAAAAAGAAAAGATGGAACCTTAATATCAATAAGATTATCTGGTAACATGGTCTTTGATAAATATAAAGATTATTTAGGAATCGTGATCATCCTTCACGATTTAACAGAAATTAAGAACAATGAATTAATGAAAGAAGCACAAATAAATCATATGATTTATTATGATAATTTAACCGGTCTTCCAAATAGAAGATTCTTTAATGAATATATAAATAAAAGGATTAATGAAGAAGCTACATACTTTGCAGTTTTATTTATGGATATAGATAATTTTAAGATAATAAATGATACCTATGGTCATGAGAAGGGGGATGAACTCCTCCAATTTTTCACATGGACTGTTAATAAAGCTCTTGGAAATAATATTATGGCAAGAATAGGAGGAGATGAATTTCTACTTCTTATGAATGGACTTAATATGCCTAAGGATATAAATGGAGTAGAAGACTTTACTAAGGAAATAATGAAGGTGTTAAAAAAACCTTTTTATATAGAGGATAAGGAAAATTTCATTTCTGTTAGTATGGGAGTCGCTTTTTATCCAGAGGATGGAGAAAGCAGTGAAGCTTTAGTAAGAAATGCAGATATGGCAATGTATGAAGCTAAAAATTCGGGTAGAAACAATGTTAAATTTATCACTTCTGAAATAAAAAATGGGGTTATGGAAAAGAATGCTTATAGAAATAGCTTATACAGAGCTCTTGAGAAAAATGAGCTAGAGGTATATTATCAACCAAAGGTGAATATATTAAAAAACAATATTACAGGCTTTGAAGCACTATTAAGGTGGCGACGAAAAAATGGAAAATTCATATCTCCTAACATTTTTATACCTATAGCAGAAGATACAGGACTCATTGTAGAAATTGGATATTGGCTAATAAAAAATGCTTGTATGAATTTGAAAAAATGGCAGGAAATTGGAACAAAGGATTATAATATGGCTATAAATCTTTCCTTAAACCAGCTAAAGCAAAATAGATTTACTGAAATAGTTAGGGGTATTCTTGAAGAATTCGATATAGAGCCATGCTTTGTAGAATTTGAGATTACTGAAAGGATGACTATTAAGGGTATAGGTGAAACGGAAAAAGCTTTGGATAAACTTAAAAAAATAGGAGTAAAAATTTCCATAGATGATTTTGGAACAGATTTTTCATCCTTTATGAATATTAAAAAGCTTCCAATTGATAAAATTAAAATTGCTATGGAGTTTACCCAGGAGCTAAACCATAATAAAAAGGATAATATAATTGTGAAGTCAATAATTGATTTAGCCCATAATCTAGGTTTAACGGTGATTGCAGAAGGAGTAGAAACCCTAGAACAGCTAGATTTCCTAAAATTTAACCATTGTGATGAGGTTCAAGGATACTATTTTTATCGTCCTATGGAAGAAGGTAAAGTTGAAGAAATAATTTTAGAAGAAAAGCTTAAATATTAATTTAAGCTTTCTAATAATTTTTTAAAAGAATTAGCCGCTAAGTCAAAGGCTTTAATTCCATCTTTATATAATTTAGGTTCGGTAGAATTTTCTAAAGAGGTAAACCCTACAAAATCTGAAAGATGAGGCTCAATGGACAAGAACCCTTTAAAGTTAGTATCTTTTAATTCCCTTAGTATTTCAATCATTTTTCCATCCCCATAGCCTGCTGGGGTTACGCTATGATCCTTTAATAGTGCATCCTTTATATGGAAATATTCAATATGTTTCTTCAATAGATTAAAGGCTGCAGGATAAGTTTCTACATTACATTGAATAAAATTGGCAGGGTCAAAAATCAATTTTAAATATGGGCTTTTAAAATATTCAAAAATATCTAAGCACCTTTCAGGTATATCTCCGTATATTTCCTTTTCATTTTCATGAAGGAGTATGATATCTTCCTTTTCAGCCAATTTTATAAATTCTCCTAAACGATGCATAACCTCAGCTCTATGATTTTCTACTATATCTTCCTTAGGCATAAAAAAACTAAATATTCGAATATACCTGGTTTCTAATATTTTTGCAGCTTCTAGGGTATGCATAAATAATTCTAGATGAGGTTTAAAATCCTCATGTATGCCTATTTTACCTATGGGAGAGCCAATAGCAGATATTTTGAAGCTGTTTTTATCAAGCTTTTTCTTTATCTCTTTAATTTTAGGTATGGAATAGCTTACTAAAGGCTTCCCATTAACACCTCTCATTTCGATGTGATTAATCTGATGTTTCTTTAGTATCTCCATTTGAATGTCTAAACTAGGATCAATTTCATCTGCAAAGGCAGATAATATAAAATTACTCATTTATACGTTCCTCCTTATTCTTCTGTATTAAATTGTATATCACATAGCTTTTTATAGGAACCATCAAGTTTAATTAATTGTTCATGGGTTCCGGTTTCAGATATAACACCATTTTCAATAACTAATATTTTATTTGCTCTTTTAACCGTAGAAAGTCTATGAGCTATAACTAAAATTGTTCTACTATTAGCTAATTCTTGAATTGCTTCTTGGATCTCTAATTCTGTTTCTACATCCACGGCTGAAGTTGCCTCATCAAGTATAAGAATAGGAGTATCTCTAAGTACTGCTCTAGCTATTGATAGTCTTTGTTTTTGACCACCAGATAATTTAACTCCTCTTTCTCCTATCATTGTATCATACCCTTCAGGTAGACTTGATATGAAACTATGAGCTCTAGCTATCTTAGAGGATCTGATTATATCCTCCACAGTAGCATCCTTGGAACCATAAGCAATATTTTCTCCAACAGTTCCGTTAAACAAAAATACATCCTGTAATACAATACTTATCTGATTTCTAAGGGAGGAAAGCGAGATATCTTTAAGATCTTTTCCATCTAGATATATATTTCCAGCAACAGGATCATAAAATCTAGCAATTAAGCTAATTATAGTTGATTTACCTACTCCTGTAGGCCCAACTAATGCTACCATTTCTCCTTCATTTACTGAAAAACTAATATTATCAATAACTGGTGAAGACGGGATGTAGCTAAAGCTAACATTTTTAAAGCAAATTTCCCCCTTAGAGTAGATAATATCTTCTACATCTTCATTATCGATAATGTCAGGTTCTGTATCTAAAACTTCAAATACTCTATCAGCTCCAGCAACCGCCTGCTGAAGATCCTCGGTAACTCTTGCCAGAGTGGCTATTGGTTGATAAAATAAATTCAAATACAGTAAAAAACCCACAATGTCCGATATAGAAAGCTTATGGTTTAATGCTAGATATCCTCCAAAACTTACGACTATTACAGTACCAAAGGAACTTATGGCTTCTACAGTAGGATGAAATATTGAACTAAGCTTTAATGCATGTAGCAGAGCATAGGCATGAGTTCGTGATCTTTTTTCGATTCTACCGCGTTCTCTTGTTTGTTGATTAAATACCTGAATTTCCTTCATACCAGATATATTGTCCTGAAGAGTTGCATTAAGCTCTGCAAGTGCACTTTGAGCCTGTCTAAAATTAGGCAGGATTTTCCTTGTAAATAGTGCGCCACCATATATTAGAAATGGAATTGGAATTAAGGTTAACAATGCTAAATATACATTCATAGAAAATAATATTATAGTAACACCTATTAAAATTAAGAAATTAGTTATAAGGTCTGGTACAGAATGAGCTATTAAGGATTCAAAGGTTGCAGTATCATTTGTCGTTCGGGACATCAATTGCCCTGTCTGTTTGTCTTGATAATACCTTAAGGAGAGCTTTTGAAGATGATCATATACCACCACCCGCATATCAGAAACTAAATTCCATGCTGCTACATGGCTGAAGTAATTATTAAAATATCTAAGTACACCTCTTAGTATGTAGGAAATACCTAAGTAGATAGCTATATTTCTTATGGAACTCATAGAAGTATCACTAAGCTTACTTGTAAGTATAGAAACCAATTCTTTTATTAAATAAGGACTCCAAAGATTTATAGCTGTTATACCTAGTAGACTTAAACCAGAAATTATTAATAGTGTCCAATAGGGTTTAGCATATTTCATTAGCTTTATTAAATTTTTCATTTTACCCCCCACCTTCAAATCATATCATTATAAACATAAATATCATATCAAATTAAGGATAGACCTTCAATGGACAAAATGATAATATTTTTATTTTTCTATTGCTATTAAATTACTCTTATGATATTATAAAGTTGTACTGAAATTTGTCAGTTCGGATTTATAATATTGAACAACATTTCCCTTTCTGGAACTTGTGTTTATCAATTTTTTAAATCTAATAAAAATGAAAAGGAGAAATGTTGAAATGGGAGATAAGACTTTAATTTGTAAGGATTGTCAGAAGGAATTTGTATTTACTGAAGGCGAACAAGCTTTCTATAAAGAAAAAGGTTTTGAAAATGAGCCTCAGAGATGCCCTGAATGCAGAAAAGCAAGAAAGATGGCAAACAACAACAACAGAGGCTTCAGAAGATAGTTTAGAAGAAACGAAAATAAGAATCCAGTAGGGGAAAACCTACTGGATTTTTTAGGCTTAACAATTAAATGGTAGAGACGTAATTGTACTACTTGCTTTTATTTGTACCAGTAGTAATTATTTCACTTACAGGTTCGTAATAATCATCAGAAATAGTTTCCTGCGAATATAAAGAATTATCAATATAAGTATTCCTGGTTACTCTTACCTTGTATCCAGGAGAACCTTTTTGTATAGCATATGTTTTTCCTTCTTTGATATTTGATTGAAGAATATATTCAACTGGGGGAGATATTGTTTCATAGACGTTACTAGTCAGGGAATAAGTCTTTTTATTTAAAGCAGAATTAGAATATATATTTACATATAGATTATTATAATGCATTATAAAGGGTGGAGGAAAGCTGACATATACCGCCGCCAATCCCGGAATCTACTTTATTCCCTGTCAAGATAGATGCTATTTTAAAGCCTCTACCTAAGGTTCTTTCTCCAATACAATTGTTAAAGCTAAATTCATCTCCAGGCAAAAGTACTTTACCATTAAGAAGTCTGGAAGCTATTTTAATATTTTCAGCTCTAGCTAAAGAGGAAGAACTAAAATCTGTTACATACGAAGATATTTTTGTGTCAATAGGTAGCAGCATTTCTTCAGATATTGGGGCTTTTATTATTTTTATTGGAAGTTCTATGGTTTTATCTTTTAAAAAGTCATCAATTTCACCTTGGACTTTTTCATCTAACTGTTCGCTATCGATAGTCGAGCCATTTATATCTTCCTTGAAATTAAATTTATCTTGAGAAATACTTATTTTAGCAGAGATGGGGCTTACTGAAGAGGATTTTTCTATAGCTATAAGGGAGGAAGTTAAGTAAGTCTATCTATTTTATATTTAATAGCAAAATTTTTACTTGTACCACTTTTTATCAGGTTATTTTTAATAAAAAAGCTTTGATTTTTACCATAATCAAAGGCCTTACTAAGCACATAATCAAGATTAGAGTCAATAATTAATTTTGAATAGGGAATGCTGTATATTTTATTATTAGCTGATATAATGAGGCTTTTATCATTAAACTTATCATTATATTTGTTGGTTAAGAGTTCTTCGCCTACAACTATATTGTTTATACTAACCCGAGGATAAAAGTAGTTATTCCACTTTTTATTTTCGGTATATATTTTACAATAATAGCCTATGAAAATACCAAAAAGACCAAGACTAATTTGAATTAGTAATAATCTTGGTTTTAATGCCTTGAAATTTCTGTAAGTTTCCATAGAATACCTCGCTAGAAAAATTATTAAGTCTTGTTTCTATGAATAAATTAATCCTGTGATTGAAAAAAATCTACTATAGTATCAATTCTTTGAATTTCAAATTTAATAATATTCTTTTGTTCAGTTAGTTTAGATTCTTTAATTTTAATAAGTTCATTATAGTTATTTATAAGTAGCGAAAGTTTTTTGATTTCTTCCTGATATGAATCTGTTACTTTGTTAATATTAAGTGTATAATCGTTCATAAATTGGTTTAAAGCTTTAAGTCTCTGATTTCCGTCAGAAACTAAAGTATCTAAGCTGTAATTAGAAGCAGCTATTATGTTGAGTACAGTTTGTTTTTTAATGTCATGAGGCAAATTTTGCGGAAGGGCATTTATAAATTTATCAAGCATAAATACAGTATTAGTGCCAGTTTCTTCTAAAGTAAATAAATCATAAACTTCCTTCACAGTAAAATTCTTTTCATATTTTAAATCGGATTTTTCTACCATACTATAGTTTCCCAAACTACTATCACTAAGGCTTGAAGCTTTTCTATCGTTCACATCGCGTGCTTCCTCTGCATATGAATTATCCTGTAAAAAAGCAGTACCCTCTACTTTATTTTCAGGTTCTTTATCCGAGTGATCCACAGGGGTTAAAGATTTATTCTTTTCTAATACGTTTAACTTCTCAAGCATAGACATTATTGTCTTTGCCATTTTCATCCACTCCTCTAAATTATAGATCTTATAGTTTGATAATTGGAATATGATTATGTTAAATAAGGTTATAAAATAAAAAATTTCCTAAAATTATTCCCAGAATAAAAGTAAAAAAACAGATAACAAAATAGTTTGAGATTTTAGTAAATTTGTAGCCCTGCTTTTTAAAATAATAATTAAATCCCTTTATTATAATGCTACACAAAATTAAATCTGTAATAAGAACTAAAATTAAAATAAATAAAAATTTTAGTAGCAAAATATCACTTCCAATTTTTATAATTTTACATGCTATCAATAAGTGTATACCATTATACATAATTCATCAATATATCTTAAAAAAACTCAATAAACCTTTTTTATTTGACATTTTATACAGTAATAAGTGGTACTAAAGCTTTAAATAATTGTAGATTTGATACTTTATAAGTGATAAGATGAATATGTATTTTTGATTAGTATTAAGACTCTAAAGATATAATATTATTGTAAATATGTTAGGAAGTTTCAAGTATAAATGATAAAATGTCAGTAAAGGCCCTATATGTAATAATATTATAATAGATATTCTAACAAGGGGGGAACTACTTTGGAGATAAAAGCAGAAAATGATAAAAATTTTATATTAAATGATTTTTTAATTGAAAGGTATTATATATTAGTTGGTTTATTTATTGCTTTAATTGGACTATTAAATATAGTTTTTAAATTCATACCAATAGAATATACGGGCTATATTTTTGTTGTGTCTATTGTTAGTGCGTTTTCCTTTGGAGATGTAAGACGGGAAGAAAATATTAAATCATTTTTAAAATTGGCTATTCCTTATACCATTATTATATTGGTAGTATTAATAAGTGGCAATGATATTTGGCATAAGGTCCTTGATTGGCAGATGAAAAGAAATATAGTTTTCCAGATAAATGACTTATTTAAAAGCATTCCCTTTAATGATGCAGCTTTTACTAGAATATTTCATCCACAGCTTCTCACAGATTTTATGAAAACAATATATGAAAGCGGTTTTGTTCTTGCTGTTATTATTCCATTTTATAGAGCCCTATTGAATAAGGATTTTGAAAAAATGATAAGATATACTTTGTCAGGTCACATTCTTCAAGTATTTATGGTTACTCCGTTTTATGTAACCTTTTATATTCAAAATGTTTGGTTTGTTTATGGACATGCAGATCCTCTTAATAGAAATATGCCCTATAAGGAAGCTGCGATGAGCACTTTAAATGGACTTCCATCAATGCATACCTCAATTGCCTTCGCAATGTTCTTATTGGTGCTAAGAGAAAGAAATAAGATATTTAAATGGGTTTGGTCGATTTATTGTCTTCTGATAATATATTCTACCATGTATCTTGAGATCCATTGGGTTATAGATGTATTGGTAGGTTTGGCTTTTGGTTTTATAGCGGTTAAATTGGTGGATTTTTTTATGCTAATGGTTAAGGCTAAATTTATTAAATCGCCAAATAGCGATATAGATTCTTATGATAAAATAGGAACAGCTATATGAGTTTTAAACATTCTTTTCCTTTAATAATATTGAGAAAATAGATGCTATAAAGCATAATATACCAAAAATAAAAAACAGCTCAGATGGATTTATTATGTTAAGTAGCATTCCGCCAAGAAGGCTAGAGGTAAAAGCTCCTAGACCTCCGAAAGCAGCATATAAGCTAATACTGGTACCTCTAAGTTTAGCTTTAGTATTAGCATTTAGATATTCTAAGCTGGAGGTAATAAATAATGTAAAGGCAATACCTTCTATGCATTGGAGGAGTATTATTAGGTTTGCATTATTTACTAAGAAGTCAAGGACAAGCTTGGTTCCGTAGAGGAATAAAGAAAAAGTATACACCCTTATAATCTCAAATCTTTTAATTATTTTGCTAACAATAAAAAAAGTAGCAACTTCAAAAATACAGGTAACAAACCATGCAATTCCAAGCATGGATACATTTCCTTTTGTGTATATAATTAAATCATTCATATAATTAACTCCGCCGGCTAGAGCGGCATTCATTAGAAAGACTGTTAAAAGTAATATTTTGATTTTGCTATTTTTAAAAATATAACCGATATCCTTAAGTTCAATAAGCTTAATATTTTTTTTCCCCTTATACTTCATAGAAAATAAAAGGATGATACTAAATAATGACAAAGTCTCATAAATAATAAATATTATATTGATACCATAACCCATGATTATAAAGCCCAAAGCTAAATTGGTTATTGCATAAGCAGCAGAGGCCATTAATCTAATCCTTGCATAATTTGTGGTTTTAACCTCTTCAATGATATCAAAGGTGTAAGCATCCATAATTGGGCATATACCGGACATAAATATATTATTTATAATAATAAGAGTTAAAATAATTGGGAACCCTTTAGCAAAAATAAAAAGGTATATAATAAAAATGCTTGTACACAAATTTAATAAAACAGTGTTTCTTTTACTTAGATATTTATCGGATATGAAACCCCAAACAGGCTGAGCTATAACTCCTATTATTGCGCTAGATGCAAAAACAATAGCTATTTGGGTAAAGGTAAGATGCCTATCCTTAAAATAAACTGGAAGAAACGGGGAAAAGCAAGCATTACTGGCGTATATTATAAACATAAGAAATTGCAGTTTTAAAACTGTTGTTTTTTCCATATACTTCTCCTTTGTATCTACCTACACATAGTATACAAAGGCTTTATATTTGTCAATCTTCATATAATATCTAAAAATATATATAAGTTAATTAGGAGGGTTTATTAATGTCAAAATCAATTATTGTAGCACAGCTGTACACTCTAAGAGATTTCATGAAGACACCAGAGGATTTAAGTGTTACCTTTAAAAAGGTAAAGGAAATTGGCTATAATGCTGTCCAAGTTTCAGGAATAGGACCAATAGAAGATGAATTTATTAAGGAGGTTGCAAAAAGGGAAGACTTAAATATTTGTGCTACCCATATAGCTTACGATAGATTTAGTTCGGATATGGAGGGCGTTATAAAGGAGCATAAACTTTGGAATTGTGAATATGTTGGAATAGGTGCAATGCCTGAAGTCTATAGAGGAAGTAAGGAAGGTTTCATAAAGTTTGCAAAGGAAGCCTCAGACTATGGCAAAATCTTACTTGAAAATGGACTTCATCTTATATACCATAATCATAACTTTGAATTTAAGAAGTTTGATGGTTTGACAGGTCTTGAAATCTTGTTTCAAGAGACTGATCCTAGATATTTTCAATTTGAAATTGATACCTACTGGGTACAAGTTGGTGGTGGAGACCCAATTGCTTGGATTAAGAAAATGAAGGGTAGAATGGATGTTGTACACTTTAAGGATATGGTTACCTCTTCAAACAATACTCAGATTATGGCAGAGGTCGGAGAAGGTAATCTAAATTGGGAGGGCATCATTGGAGCCTGTGATGATATAGGCGCGAAATGGTGTGCAGTGGAGCAGGATAAATGTGAGAGAGATCCCTTCGAGTCCTTAAAAATAAGTTTACAAAACTTAAAAAAATTGGGATGTAAGTTTTAGATTTATTCTAACCTACATAAATTTCATCATGTAAGGGGCCTTAGAGCTAATTCAACCTTGATTAGCTACAAGAGTAGCTAGTACGATTAAAATGAATTGGGACACAACTAAAGTTGTGTCCCAGAATTATTATTTAATAATTTTATACGTAGAATAATAGATCGCCATAGGTTGGGAATGGCCAAAATTCTTTATCTACTAAGGTTTCTAATTTGTCAGCATCTTTTCTCAATATTGCCATTTTTTCAAATACATCGAATCTATAGAAAGCTGCTAATTCATAGGTATCACTTTCAAATTCAAGAGCCTTCTCAATGGAAGCTTCCAAGATAGTTGTATTTTTCTTTAAGGAAGCAGCTAAAGCTGAAACCTCTATTAATAACTCTGTTTGAGTAGATATGTCAGTTGCTACTCCAGTTGAGTTTATAGCATTTATTGAAGTGGCAAGGCTTGTAGTAAATTTGATTACTGCTGGTAGTATCTGACGTTTAGCAATCTCTACAGTTGTTAAAGCCTCTATATTTATACTCTTACTATAATTCTCTAAGGATATTTCATATCTTGAATGCATTTCTACTCTGCTTAGAACCCCATGTTTTTCCATTACTAAAAGATTCTTTTCAGATATTAAAGCCTTAATGGATTCAACAGTGGTCTTTATATTAGGTAGACCTCTCTTTTCAGCTTCAGTAATCCAGCCCTCTGAATACCCATTACCATTGTATATAATTTTCTTGTTTTCCTTTACGATTTCAGCTAATATAATCTGAACTTCAGTAGTAACATCCTTTGCTCCCTCAAGTCTATCCGCAATATTTGATAAAACTTCAGCAACGATTGCATTTAAGGTGTAGTTTGGTGATGCAATGGATGCTGAGGACGGAACCATTCTAAATTCGAACTTATTACCAGTAAAGGCAAAAGGTGAGGTTCTATTTCTATCAGTGGCATCCTTAGGAAGTGGTGGAAGTGTGGTTACACCTATCTTTAAATCCTTAGCTGACTTAGAACTATTAGCTCCACCATTTTCGATTTGATCTAGTATATCTTGAAGCTGTTCTCCTAGAAATATTGATATTATTGCAGGAGGAGCTTCATTTGCACCTAATCTATGATCATTTCCTGGATTAGCTGCAGAAACTCTTAATAAATCAGAATAATCATCAACGGCTTTTACAACAGCTGTTAAGAAAATAAGAAATTGAGCATTATCGTGTGGAGTTTTACCTGGCTCTAAAAGATTTTGACCATCATCTGTGGCCATTGACCAGTTATTATGCTTACCGGAACCATTGATTCCTGCAAAAGGTTTTTCATGAAGCAAGCATACTAAATCATGTCGAAGCGCTACTTTTTTCATTATTTCCATTGTTAATTGGTTGTGATCAGTTGCAATATTAGTGCTAGTAAATACTGGAGCTAGCTCATGCTGTGCAGGAGCAACTTCATTATGCTTTGTTTTAGCTGCAACCCCTAATTTCCAAAGTTCTTCATCAACTTCCTTCATATATTCAGAAACTCTTTCTTTTAAAACACCAAAATAGTGGTCTTCCATTTCCTGTCCCTTTGGAGGCATTGCTCCAAACAAAGTTCTTCCTGTATATATTAAATCTTTTCTTTGATCATGGACCTTCTTATCAACAAGAAAATATTCCTGTTCTGGTCCCACTGTAGTTATTACTCTTTTAGATGTGGTATTTCCTAATACTTTAAGTACACGCATAGCTTGTTTTGACAAAGCTTCCATAGAACGAAGCAAAGGTGTCTTTTTATCTAAAGCTTCACCTGTATAGGAACAAAAGGCAGTAGGTATACATAGGGAACCATCCTTTAAGAAGGCTGGTGATGTACAATCCCATGCAGTATAGCCTCTTGCTTCGAAAGTTGACCTTATTCCGCCAGAGGGGAAGGAAGAAGCGTCAGGTTCTCCTTTAATTAATTCCTTGCCTGAAAATTCGAGTACTACTCTTCCATCGGCTGTTGGTGATATGAAAGAATCGTGTTTTTCAGCTGTAATACCAGTCAAAGGTTGGAACCAGTGTGTAAAGTGAGTTGCACCCTTCTCAATTGCCCAATCCTTCATAGCATTTGCAACTATTTCTGCAACAGTAGGGTCTAGTGGTAGTCCATCGTCTATTGTCTTTTTTAAAGCTTTATAAGTAGCCTTAGGAAGACGTTCCCTCATCAATGAATCGTTAAAAACATTTGAACCAAATACTTCAGTCAATTTTGTCATTTTATAACCCCTTTCTATTTGCTAACTTGAACCCTAGAGTTCTTTATTCTCACATATTTTTTACTTGTATATCATTGGCCAAATAAAAGCCAAGATAAAAAGAATAAAAAAGCGTACCCCAAACGCTATAAGTTATAATACATTAATAATAATATATTAGACGAATTAATTCAAGGGAAAAATACAATTATGAATAGATTATTTATAAAAGTTTCAGAATAGACCATTTAAAAATGTATATATATGTTAAATAATAAAAAAATAATACCTGTAATGGCTGCAATAAGCCATTACAGGTAAAGGAGAGATTGTTTTATTTTGAAAGCAACATAATTAGTAGGTTGCATAATAACACGAAAGTCAGCTTTGCTCCTTATAATTAAACCACTAGTATTTTCTAGTCAATTTTTGTTTTTATAAACGCAGAGGGGGAATAGCCTTTGACTTGTTTAAATACCCGGTTGAAAGTTCGTATACTACCAAAGCCTGTCAAAAATGCAACTTCAGTTACAGAATTATCTTTTTGACTGAAATATTCTATAGCCTTTGATACCCTATAATTATTGAGATATTGACCAAAAGTCATCCCAGTAGCTTCTTTAAAAAAACGTGTAAAATGATATATACTAAAATTAGCAACAGAGGCAATTTCAACTAAGGTTATATTCTTATCATGGTTATCTTCAACATATTGAAATACCTGATCCAGTCTTTCCAGTCTTTTTAGGTGAGAGGCCATTTCATTAAAGGAATAAGTTTCTGTAGGTATATATCTGATGAGTATCACCATAATATCAAACAATCTTGCCTTCATAGCTAATTTATAGCCTTCATTTTTATTATTGTATTCGGAAAATATATTTAGCATCTGCTTTTCAATTATCTGATGAGGATTGATGCCTTCTATTTTTTCAATGGGAGGCTTGAACAAAACCTCTTTAAATCTTTTGCTTTTTACCATAGTGGTAAAAGCTTCAAAATAAGACATTTCAAAGTGCAATATAATTCTTTTAACATTTAGGCAATTTGGAAGGAAATAATGGACATCACCTCCATTTATAAGAAGAATATCACCAGAATTCAAAGTATATATTTCGCTGTTCACACCTATTTTTAAGTTCCCATCTAATATATAGACAACTTCTACTGCCTCATGCCAATGTGGTGGAAATTCAGAGATGTCTGCAATAAATATATTTAATTGAGTATCTGAGTCGAGTAGTGTTTTTTGATGCCAAGCTTGCATAATTATATCTCCTTAATAATGATTATTAATATAATCAAAGCAAGCATCAATCGATACTTGCTTTAATTCTTTTATGCTTTGTATCAGCATAAGCTGTAATTTATTTTATTATAATTTAGCTAAAACTTAATGTATTTACAACGAACATAATGACAAATAGAATTGAAACTACATACATTGCAAAGGGAATATCTTTTTTCTTACCAGTAAATAGCTTTATAACAACATAAGAAACGAAACCAAAAGCTAAACCATCAGTAATGGAATAGGTAAGTAGAGTCAATATCATTGTTAAAAATACTGGTAAACCTTCTGTGAAATCGCTAAAGTCAATTTTAGTAATTGGTTCCATCATTAGAAGACCAACAAGAACTAAAACTGGAGCTGTAGCATAACCAGGGACTAGTGCAAATATTGGAGCTAAGAATAAGGATAAACCAAATAATATTGCTATAACTAAACCAGTTAAGCCAGTTCTTCCTCCCTCAGAGATTCCTGAAGCCGATTCAATAAAAACAACTGGAGTTGAGGTACCAAGACAAGCACCTAAAGTAGATCCTATAGCATCCGCAGTCAATACCTTATCAGCATTGATTACATTTCCCTTAGCATCTAGATAGCCAGCTTTTGTAGCTAATCCAATTAAGGTTCCAACACTATCAAATACATCAATAAATAACATACTTATTATTACAGGTATGATTTTAAATATATCCTTCCACATATCGCCAAAATCAAAACCAAAAATAACTGGAGTTAAACTTGGAGGTGTTGAAACAAGAGAACTTGGTAGCTTAACGAATCCAAATATAATGGCTAAGATTGTTACTGTAAACATTCCAATTATAAAAGAGCCTTTTACTTTTCTTTGATATAATATTGCAATTAGTATTATTCCAAATATAGCAAGCAGCACTGTCCAATCTTTTAAATTACCAAGTTGAACTAAAGTATCAGCATTCTTAATTATTATATGACCATTTTGTAAACCTATGAAAGCTATAAACAAACCGATAGAAATACTTATAGCAATTTTTAAGGACTGGGGAACACTATCAATAATAAATTGTCTAACTCTAAAGAAATTAAGAAGTAAAAATATGATACCTTCAACAAAGGATGCTGCTAATGCAACTCTCCAAGAAATACCCATGGAAATACATACTGTGTAAGTAAAGAAAGCATTAAGTCCCATACCTGGTGCCATACCAAAAGGATAATTTGACACGAAACACATGATTAAAGTACCAATTAAGCAGGCTAGAGCAGTAGCTGTAAATACAGCAGAAAATGGCATTCCTGAAGCAGATAAAATACCTGGATTAACTGATAATATGTAAGCCATTGTCATAAAAGTAGTCAACCCTGCAAGAACTTCAGTCCTAACTGTAGTTTTATTTTTTGTCAAATGAAAAAGTTTTTCTAACATGTTACAGAATTCCCCCTTAAAATTAATATTATATGTAAATGTTAACAACAATAAGTGTAAACGTCAATCAAATAATAGAATTAAATTCAAATATTTTGAGTATAATTATCCTTTCATTGTTTATTATAAAAAAAAGTAAGATAATATATATAATAAGTTTTAGGAGGATTTTATGAAAATTGTTTTAGCACCTGACTCATTTAAGGAAAGCATAACAGCAACAGAAGCAACAGAAGGTATGAAAAGTGGAATATTAAAAGTTGATAAAAACATTGAAATCCTTGAGCTTCCTATGGCAGATGGAGGAGAAGGAACCTTAAAGGCAATAATTCTAGCAAATAGTGGTGAATTTCATGAGAAGATGGTTAACTCTCCACTTAAAGAGAAGGTTTTAGCTAAATTTGGGAGTTATAAAGATACTATTGTAATTGAGATGGCAGAGGCTTCAGGCTTAGCATTAGTAGATAGAACAAAAAGAGACCCTAGCTATTTGACCACCTATGGAACAGGAGAATTAATAAAGGAAGCCCTAGATAGGAAAGCAAAAAATATAATTATAACTCTTGGAGGAAGCGCTACAAATGATGGGGGGGTTGGAATCCTAAAAGCTCTAGGAGTAGTGTTTTTGGATAAGTATAAAAATGAACTGGATGATGGTGGACTACCATTAAAAAATTTACATAAAATTGATTTTACAAACTTGGATAAAAGAATTTTTGAAGCAGATATAATTGTAGCATGTGATGTTAATAATAAGCTTTTGGGTAATGAGGGTGCAAGCTATGTCTTTGGACCTCAAAAGGGAGCATCCCTATCATTGGTGAAGGAACTAGATGAAGCTCTTGAAAACTTTTCAAGGGTGGTTCATGAACAATTAGACCTTGATTTGAATGAAATTGTAGGAGGGGGTGCAGCTGGTGGCACGGGAGCTTCTATAATTGGTATATTAAAGGGTAGGATGAAAAGGGGTATAGATGTAGTAATTGAAAGCTCTGGTTTTAAAGATAGAATAAAGGGAGCAGATTATATATTTACTGGGGAAGGGGGTATAGATGGACAGACTATTTTGGGAAAGACCATTTATGGGATTGCTAGGGAAGGAAAAAAACAAGGCATACCGGTTATTGCTTTTGCTGGGAAGGTTAGTCCTGAATGCTCTAATCTTTATGCGGAGGGCTTAAGTGCAGTATTTTGCATAAATAAAGAAGCAACCACTTTGGAGGTTGCCTTAAAGTCCACAAAGGAAAATCTGGAATTAGCTGTAGAAAACGTAATGAGACTTATAATGCTGAAATAATAAACTACTTTTTTAAACTAAGAAAGTTTCTTATTCCCTCAGCTGCAGTGCTATGATCGTCTTCTCCTGTAAGGCCAGAAACTGTTACTGAACCTACTGCCCCTTTTCCCATTATTATAAGTGGGAAGGAACCTCCTTCACCTTGATATTCATCTGTATTTAATCCAGTTGCTTCTTTAAAGGTTGTACCTTCAGCCTTATACTTTTCTCCCATGTACAATGAGCTGTGAGCAAATTTGATAGTCACATTGCTCTTAGTATTTAGCCAATATATATTTTCTTTAGTTGTACCTTCCATAAGGTGGGTAAATAGCGGGGTACTATCTTTTACTATACATACGGCTATACCTTTTCCTATTTTCTCTTTTGCAATATTGATTATAATTAATCCTAGGCTTAAGGCATCTTCATTAGTAAAGGTTGTAAACTGTAATGCTTCTTCTTGGGCTAATAACTCTGTTAGTAATTCATTCATATTGTTCCCTCACTTTATTAATCATTTATTTAATTATATAACACATATTCTTGCGCCGCAATAACACTATTTTATTAAGGATAATATATCTTGTAGACTAGGTGGATTTAGAGCAAAGGGGAATCGAGTACATACATTTGCAGCAACTGAGGCAGCAAATTTAACCGTTAATTCATCATCTAAATTATTTAATATGCCATGAAGAACCCCCGCTCTAAAAGTGTCACCTGCGCCTAGGGTACTCTTAACTTGTATATGGTAGGGAGTAATCTCATATATGTAATTACCTCTTCCATATAGTATTTTGTCTGCCCCAAAGGTGAAGATAACCAACCCCTTTGTATTACTAGTATACTTTTTGAAAAGCTCGTTTTCATTTAAGTCCTTGTAATTATTTTCAATATATTCTTTAGATATTATTGTTGCAGCGGCTCCTTTATTTAATATGCTATCAGGTGGGCAGTCTATGGTAATGTAGTTTTTATTATATTTAGAAGAAAGCTTAGAGACTTCTTCTGACTCATCACTAAAAAAAGGATCTATGGATATGATATCTGCAAGCTTAATTGCATTTTCGTCTGGTTTAGACCACCGTTTAGTTCCAGAAAAAAAGCTATTAAAAGTGCCAAAGACTGTTCTGGTTTTCGCTCCTATAATAACAAGGTCCTCTACTCCTAAATAGCTTGAATCATAAATCATACCATCACAATCAATATTATATCTTTTATAGAAATCCTTTATAGGATCGTTTGTATTTGATCCAAGAAAAGGACCATCTATTTTTACTTTATAACCAAGATTACTCAATATAAGCGCTGAATTTCCAGTCTCACCTCCAGGAACCCTGTAGGTTTCAAGTATTTCTCCATAGGTATCTTCCCTAGGATATTCTTTTAATTTATGTATTATTGATAATATAGTCATACCATATAGGTATATAAATTTATTTGTATCCACAGTGCACCTCCTAGAATTAATAATAAATAAATAGTATCATTAAAGGAGTTATAAATAAAGGCATTTGTTAGTAATTTTGGATTATGACATAATATGCCCAATTGTGATGCCAAAAAAATAATATGAGGATCTGCTAAAGGAAATAATAAGAGTAAGATGAGATAAATCTTTTTAATTTATTAATTTTAGTGTAAAATTAATTCAAATAAAGGAATTTATTAATAACTTCTTTGGGGAATATTAAATTGCAAATTAAAAAACCTAAAATAAATAGGTTGCTACAATTTAAATATTTAAAGTCTATGCAAATGCAGATATTGATTCAGATATCTGTATTGGTTATTTGTATTATAATTTTATTAGATTTAGTTTCTTATTATTCCTCTTCCTCCGTTATTATTAAGGATTCTTAGAATTATACAGGACAAATTACAGCTCAGATCAGTAGAAATATTGAATATTATGTTAATTATATGGGAGATATATCCTTCATTTTAAAAAATGAAACTGAAAATTATAACAATTTATCTTTGGAACAGATAAATAAAAATGGTAAAGACAACTTATTGCTAAAAACCATAATTCAGATGAGGAGCGATATAAATTCAATATATGTATTTCATGATAATACAATACTAATGACAAATCAGGATTCTAGTCCGATAAAAAAAGATATAAAAATTTCAGAATTAAGCTGATATAAAAATGCGGTTAAGGCTAAAGGAAATCCTGTATTTTCTTCTTCCTATGTCGAAAACTTCATTGAAGGTAACTATCCCTGGGTAGTGTCACATTTAATTGGTGTAGCACTTATAGATATAAACTTTAAAGTTTTTACAGATTTATGTAACAAAATTCAGTTAGGAGACACAGGGTACGTATTCATTATTGATGACAAGGGAAATATTATTTACCATC
>Ga0209430_1000750_pt1 | contig 29157 bp, 26 predicted proteins | sample BarGraIncub1133A_FD_184504 | JGI IMG/M metagenome (GOLD analysis project Ga0209430, IMG submission 184504) | Arctic peat soil microbial communities from Barrow, Alaska - Barrow Graham LP Incubations 11-33A (SPAdes) (version 2) | ecosystem: Environmental > Terrestrial > Soil > Wetlands > Peat... | reverse complement strand
TTTCGGAAGCAATAGGCAAGTTGAAAAATGGAAAAATGTCTGAGGATGAATTTGTCGATTTGGAAGAAGCATGTGCTCCTACCTGCGGATCCTGTGCATATTTGGGAACGGCTAATACCATGTGCTTCATTGCTGAGGCGTTAGGAATGACATTGGAAAATGCAGCGCTCATTCCAGCTGTTTATGCTCAGAGGCTGAGAATTGCGCAGAAAACAGGTGAAGCCATTGTAAACCTTGTTAATAAAAATATATTGCCCAAGAATATCATTACTAAAGAATCTATTTGTAATGCAATAAAAGTTTTAAATACCATCGGCGGTTCTACAAATGCGGTGATTCATCTTATTGCTATAGCATCAGAACTGGATATCACAGCTGAAGAGATGATGAAATATTTTGATGAAATAAGTAAAACCATGCCTCAGATTGTTAAAGTAAATCCTGCCTCAAAATACGATATGGAAGATTTCTATTTGGCAGGAGGGATTCCAAGGGTTATGAAGGAAATACAAAGTATGTTGAATATAGAATGCATGACTGTGACAGGAAATGTAGTTTCTAAAAACTTTGAAGAGTATAAACTTACAAAAGCTGTTAATAGAGATGTAATTAGATCGATTGACAATCCTTTTGATATTGGAAACGGATTGGCAGTGCTGAGAGGAAATCTTTCGCCTGACTCTTGTGTAACAAAACCTGCTGCAATTGCACCTGAAATGAGAACTTTTACAGGGAAAGCCGTTGTTTTTAACTGTGAGGAAGCTGCGGAAGAAGCAATTTTATCAGGAGGTATAAAAGCTGGAGATGTTGTAGTTATACGTTATGAAGGCCCTAAGGGCGGACCCGGCATGAGAGAAATGTATAAAGCTATGAAATTTCTGTATGGCATGGGATTGTCATTGAGCACTGCTCTTGTTACAGACGGGCGTTTTTCAGGAACGAACAACGGGTGTTTTGTGGGACACATATCTCCCGAAGCTGCTGAAGGCGGGCCTATTGCAGCCGTATGTGATGGAGACATAATAACAATCGATATCCCCAATAGATCCATACATCTACATGTATCCGATGATGAACTTAGGCAGAGGTTGTCCAATTGGAAAAGGCCTGATTTCAAATATAAAAAAGGATATTTAGCTATTTATGAGAGATATGCTTCATCTGCAGCGCAGGGAGCTGTTATAAAAATGGGATAGAGGTGATAAGTATGGAATTTGGTCTTAAAGGAAAAGTGGCAGTGATAACGGGTAGTTCGGGAGGTATTGGAAACGCAATAGCACGAGCGTTAGCCAACGAAGGATGTAAGGTTTGTATCAACGGTAGAAACAGGCAAACTTTAACCGATGCAGTAAATAAGATGAAATCAGACGGCATAGAGGTTTATGGCGATGTTATTGATGTTACAAATTCAGCCTCGATACAAGAGTACATACTAAAAATCACAGATGAATTAGGCGGTATAGACATATGGGTGAATAATGCTGGCATATGTCTTTTCAGTACAATTACGGATATGGAGGAAGACGAATGGGATAAATTGATAAATGTTAATATGAAATCAGTTTTTCTTTGCACGAAATATGTTAGTAGGGTGATGAAAAAGAAGAAGAAAGGTGTTATTATCAATGCTGCTTCCTTTGCTGCATTAATTCCATCTGCTAATAGCGGCGGATACGCCGTAACAAAGTCTGCAGTACTAAGTATGACAAAAACTTTAGCAGCAGAACTAGCTCCATGGAACATTCGAGTAAATGCCTATATACCAGGAGTAATAAATACTAACATGACCCAAAATGCAATCGAACAGAATACCAACGAGATGCTAAAACCAATAGCGCTACAACGATTTGAAAGATATAAAAACAACCTAAAGTTTCAATTTCAGAGCTTGAAGGGCACTTCACACTATGTTGCATTTTACTTAAAAATGTCTTAAGTTCTTGATTCTCATTATGAAAAACCAGATTATGAATGCCCAGCCCTGCATATTGTAATAATTTACTTGCTTCAGTACCATAAAAACCAACCCAATAGTATTCCCACGGATCGTCATCGCATGCTTGGTATACTGTATTTACAGAAGGAATGATTAAAAATCCGTCACCTTTTGATAATTCGAATTTTTTCCCACCCGAGAAATAGGTTCCTTTTCCGTCAACAATGTAATGGATAATATAGTGATTCCGGACAGCATGTACAAAATGTCCCTGAACACACTTTTCATGACCACATTGATAGATAGCTAAATCAGCAACAACATGTTTGTTGGAAGAATAACGAAAATCATCAAACATTTCCAAGCTTATCACATCTCCACGCATCAGATTATATTAATAACATATACAGAAAAGACATGCAATATTGGCGCTCAGTAATGTATGGCAATATCACAAAAATCTATTCTAACTTAACAAATTTGTATTATTTCTTGTTTTCAAATAATATCTTAAATATGTTATTTTTACGCTACTTTAGCTTTTTGATTAGCCTTAATAAATTGAAGCTTCTTTATTTGAAAATTTTGGCTAAGTAGGCTGCCACTTTTCACTTTTAGTATAGAACAAGTTCATGGTTTATATCAAATTTAGTAGGGGTAACATTTCTACACATCAGATTATAATAATTATAACATATACAGAAAAGACATGCAATATTGGCGCGTGGCTAACTACGGCAAATTCATGAAGCAATATTTTCCTGATTTTTTTATGGAAATGGGCAGTCCTTCTATAGAAGGACTGCCCATTTTGGGAATCCCAATACTTTAATCAATCAAAATCCGTAATTCTTTTGAGCATACTTTTGTATCTAAACCTTGCCATTTCGTTTTTTTCCAATACTTCCTTTTCATTACCGGTGAATTGGCATCTCAGACAGTAGTATTCATCTTTGTCTTTGTCATAAAACATATCAATATCAAGATCCCTCATAAAGCAAGAGGGGCATCTGTAGTTTAGTCTGCCTTTTCCAGATTGAGACATGTAATCAGCTCCTCACTATTTGAAATATTCTTTGTTAATCCCAGTGTAAACATAGGTGAGAAAGCATAACCTTCTCTAAAGTAGCCCTCTACTCCATCGACCATAGGAGTCATAGATAGCCTGGTGTCAATTTGAGGTATAGTTGCCTCAACCTTCTCAACGTCAGAAATGCTATCTTCACGGCATTTATAGTTATAAAATATTTCTTTTACATCGTTTTTGCCAATACATTTGAGAACTATTCCGCACATATCCTCAGGATACTCGGTAGTTCCATAGCATGCAGTGGTATATTCATTCATATGAACGACTGCAGTAGGATCACTCATTTCAATAATCTTTCTGGAAATCTTGATCTTACCTGTGCCTTCAGTGAAGGTAAAGGTAGATACCAGCTTTATTGTAAGGTCATTGAATTCAATCTCAACTGGGTCAAGGGTAAGAATTCTGTCTGAACCCTTCTGCGAAAATTTAGCCTTGGTTCTACAGAGACATAAGTCCACTTCTTCTCCCTTATAGCTAATTTTACAGCTCTTGATAGTACCTTCCCCTGCATAATGAGTAAAATAACCTGCTCTGTACATGGACTGTATTAAAAATGGATACGAAGCGTCCTGTACATGCTTTGTGCCGATTCCTACAGGCCATTCAATCTTTGACACATATGGTCTTAAGTCTATAAGAGCACCACCCTGATTCATATCAACACAAGTACGCATATATGGGTCTACATACCAGAACAATTGCTTTTCTGAGCCGTACAATATATCTTTCCAGAGCGCACATTCAGGCTCTGTATAGGTTTTGTTTGCACGATACCAGTCTGAAAATTCGGTCATAGTCATATCTTCTATTTCGCCCTTGTCACGCAGCTGTGCATAATAAGCCATGCCATCCTGATAGCTCTTGACCAGTAACTCATATGGGGCTTCCCAGCGACCTGCTTTGTTCATCCAGCCAGGTCCAACAAACATCATGTTGTATGCGTAGCCATTATTATATTTCGCAAGTGACTTATACTGGTCAATGAGATTATAAAGGTAGGGATACTCTCCATCCTTATAAATCATACCTCTAAGAACGTTTTGAGGATGGGTGCCAAAATTAGAACCATTACCATCAAAGCACGCCAAGAGGTCGCGTGATAAGTGAGGAATTGCAACAATTCCGCTATCCTCAGACTCATTCGCAGCAGGAGAATGTGTATTTTGTTTTGACGGAATCCATGGATTCCAAGGACCACCATCAAAGAGTGTGTACCAAGAATTGTTGCAGGTTCTATAAGCTTTTGGGCCTTCTTCCCAACAGGTTGCTACAGCGCATTTTACCATTGGATATTTTTGCTTTATGAAGTTTGTCAATTCTGCATCAAGATAATATGATCCGGTTGAAGTTGGATAAAAGCCAAAAGCGGAATAGAACTTTTCGAAAACGTCTGTGACAATAGACATCTTGTCCTCCATAGAGAACATCCATATACAGAAATCCTTTGTCTTATATTTATCTCTGAATTCCTTACATAGTAGTCCTAACAAAGTCAGCCCTATTTCATCACCATACTTTTCGTGATGTTCTTTTGCAATTGCAACAGCCTCCTCGTTGAAAAGACTGGCATAAGTCATCTGAATAGTGGTTTTAAAGCCATTTTCATGAGCAATCTGTTGCTGAAGTTTAAAGATATCCAAAGATTCGGTGAGCAGACTTTTTCTGTCAACATCCTCTTTCTTACCTTGACCAGTGACCTTTTCAGCATATTCAGGAACCATTTCGGGTCTGTGTATAATATTTAAAATAAATTTCCCCATAACTTCCTCCTTTGAGAGTGTTTTATAAAAAAATATCAATGAAATGCGAACTTAATCGCTCAACTGTATATAATTATATTTACATTATAAATTACTATTGAGCATCTTTCCATAATAGTATATTATACTTATATAAATATATGAAACTAAAATGCTTGAAAGGATACGCTATGAATAACTACTTATTTACTCTTATAACAGAAGAGAATAAGCTTCCCTACTATGTAAAAGGGGTAGGTGGACTGGAGAACCAAGATCATATCGAAAGAACGAATGGATATACTGACTATCAATGGATCCACTGCATCAAAGGTGCTGGAAAGCTGTTAATAGATGGCAAAGAGTTTATAATTCGTAAAAACACTGGCTTTTTGCTGTATCCGGGAATTCCACATGAATACTATGCCATAGAAGAACCCTGGGAAACACATTGGGTGACCTTTGATGGACAGGGAGTTACATTTCTGCTGAATTCACTAGGGTTTAAGGGCTATGAATTAATGAATTTTAAAGAGATAAAGACACTTGATAATTTGATTAATGATATCTACGCAGCAGCGCCATCAAAAAGTTTATTAATGGGATATAAATGCTCAGAGAAGTTATATAGTCTACTTATAGAGCTTAGACGTCAAAAAATGAAAGAGGAACAGGCTTCGGGAGTTTCCAAGCTAAAGCAACTTGAACCAGTAATTGCCTTTATAGATACAAATTATTCAAAAAGCCCTACAATAGAGGATATGGCAGAGACGATAAATGCATCTCCACAATACCTTTGCCGATTATTTAACAAAACCTTTAGAATGCGGCCGTTTGTATATATGACACTTTTGAGGATGCAAAAGGCAAAAGAACTGCTTATACAAGATACAGCTCTTTCAATAAAGGATGTTGCAGAAGCTTCAGGATACAATGATACAAGCTATTTTTGTTCGATTTTTAAAAAGCATGAAGCTGTAACGCCATCGGAATTCAGAATGCTGCACAGTCAAAATAGATAGGTTTTTATTCCCTATGAAAATTATTTAAAAAAGTAGGAATAATAATGTACTAAATTTTCTATATTGTTAATAAATAAATGTGTTAATAAAAATCACAAAGATGTTCACTTCTTTGTGGTAGTAGGATAAATTGTGTTAGAATATATTTGTATTAACAGTCTGATCTATTAATTGTAATTACTTGGGGGCCTGGATGAAACATATCTTTATTATTAATCCAACAGCAGGAAAAGGGAAATCTCTTGAGCTGATACCGTTTATTGAGGAGTGTTTTAAGGATAAAGTTGAGGAGCTCGCTATACGGGTTACAGAATATCCTGGGCATGCAACTGAAATAGCCAAGGAATACTCCGTTAGCGGAAAATGCAGGATATATTCTATAGGTGGGGATGGGACTGTCAATGAGGTAGTTAATGGAATTGCAGGAACAGAGGCAACTCTCGGAGTTATACCTACAGGGTCAGGAAACGACTTTATAAGAAGCTTTCAATCGGAATTTGATATAAAAGACATGATAGTTAATACAATTAATGGTGAGGAGAGGAGCATTGACCTAGCAAGGGTTAATGACAAGTATTTTATAAATATATCCTCAATCGGGTTTGACGCTAACGTAGGTTTTAACGCAGATAAATTCAAGAAGGTGCCAGGAGTTTCCGGAAGTATGGCATACTTGATTTCAATAATATATACAGTTTTTAAGAAGAAGATTTGCAATGTAAATATAGATATTGATGACAAAAAGATGAAGGTGAAGGTACTGCTTGTAGCAATTGCAAATGGCAGGTACTACGGAGGTGGATTCATTCCTACCCCTGATGCAAAATTAGATGATGGTTTGCTGGACATCTGCTTGGTTAGTGAGATGAGTAGATTCCAAATAATAAACCTATTTCCAAAGTATAAGAAGGGGTTACACACACATCTGAAGCAGGTAAGTCTTTTCAAGTGTAAGAGAATAAACATTGAAAGTGAAGAGGATCTTTGCCTAAACATAGATGGAGAGATAGTAACAGCACAGAATATAAATTTTGAAATACTTGAAAATGCAATAAAGGTGATTTTTCCAATAAAGATATAGTTAACTTTAAAGTTAAGGAAGTGTCATAATGAAAATAATTCATACTGGAGACTGGCATATAGGCAAAATAGTAAATGAGTTCAGTATGCTAGAGGAACAGAATCATGTTTTAGAACAGCTTTTTTCTATTATTGAGAAGGAAAAACCAGATGCACTCATCATTGCTGGGGATATATTCGATAGAAGCATACCCCCTGTAGAGGCAGTGGAATTAGTAGATGGGGTTTTCAACAAGGTGCTTTTAGAACTGAAAGTGCCTATTCTCGCAATTGCGGGTAACCATGACAGTGCAGAGAGACTGTCCTTTGCTAGCAAGATACTCACTAATAATGGTCTTCATATTGTTGGCGTTTTTGACGGAAGGATTCATCGTGTGACGTTGCAGGATGATTTTGGACCGGTAAATTTCTATCTGCTGCCATATACAGATCCAAGGAATGTACGGCACTTATTTGATGACAATCAGATAGCTACACACGATGACGCAATGAAGAAAATTATTAATAATATAGGACAAGCTATCAATCCGAATGAGAGAAATGTAATGATTACACATGGCTACATTACTCATTTAGGTGAGCAGGCGCAGTATACCTGTGAATCTGAAAGACCGCTAAGCATTGGTGGTACTGATTTTGTGAGTTCTGATTATTTTAGCATGTTCAATTATACTGCACTGGGACATTTGCACGCACCTCAAAAAGCTGGAGATGATAATATCAGATACTCTGGCTCTTTGCTTAAATATTCTTTTTCTGAAGTAAATCAAAAGAAAGGCATAAATATTGTTGAGCTTGATCAGGTCGGAAAGGCTGTGATAAAGCTTGCTCAGCTTATACCAAAAAGGGATATGAGAATTATCAAAGGCCCAATAAATGAACTGCTAAATCCCGAAATATATAGAAATGCAAATACTCAGGACTATGTTTATGCTATTTTGACGGACAAGGGTGAGCTTATTGACCCAATTTCAAAGCTCAGATCAGTTTATCCCAATATTATGGGGCTCTCCAAAGAGAACGGAAATCAAAGAGAGGAAAACAAGACCTCTGCGTTAGAAGGCTACAAATCGAAATCCAAACTTGATCTGTTTAAAGAGTTTTATGATGCAATACAGGGAGAACCCATGGCTGAAGAGGCAACTGAAATCATTGCAAGAATAATAGGAGAAGTAGATAGGGAAGGTGTGTAAATGAAGCCATTAAAGCTTACAATTAGTGCCTTTGGACCGTATGCAACGGTTCAGGAAATAGACTTTACAACGCTACAGGAACAGATTTTTGTTATTTCTGGGCCAACCGGTGCTGGCAAAACTACAATTTTTGATGCTATAAGCTTTGTTCTTTTTGGAGAGCCATCAGGCAGCAGCCGAGATAGAGATGGCTTTCGAAGTGACTTTGCTGAGCCGGGAACAGAGACCTTTGTAGAACTGGTATTTGAACTAAGAGGGAAAACCTATAAAATAAGAAGATCACCTCAGCAGGAGCAAAGAAAGCTAAGGGGAGAGGGTTTCACCTCCAGAAATGCTGATGCAGAGCTGCTAATGGCAGATGGCTCATTGATAACAAAGATTACAAGCGTGGACGAAAAAGTCAATGAACTTCTGGGAATAAATAAATCCCAATTTAAGCAGATAGTTATGCTTCCACAGGGGGAATTTAGGAAGCTTTTAGAGGCAGATAGTAGTGAACGTGAATTAATCTTTAGAAAAATATTTGGAACTGAGGGCTTTGCAGAAATCCAGAAAAGACTGGAAGACGAGAGCAGAGAGCTATACAAGGTTGTTCATGATATCAAAACGCAAATTGATACGCATATAAAGCACTTTGACTTAGGACAAGGCAATGGCCTAGAAGAAATAAGAGACAGTAAGAATGTAAATATAGAGCGGTTTATTGATGGAGTCAAGATATTATCTGACAAGGATAAAACGGAAATACTTTTATTGAAGTTGCAGTTGGATACAATGACAGCAAGTCAGGGTACGTTGAAGGAAGTAATCACAAAGGGTACTGAGATAAATAAGAAGCTGAGGGATAAAGAACAGATAAAACAAGAGCATACTGCCGCGGTTGTCAGATTAGATGAATTCATGCAAAAGGAAATAAGCTTGGAGTACGCAAGGAAGGCTTTGCCAATCAGTGAAGTTGATGAGCAGTGTAAAAAGTCAAAACAGAGTATTGAAGTAAAAAGTAGTGAATTGATTTTGGCAAAGCATCAAGTTGAAAAAGGCAAGAAAGCTTATGAAACAAGTAAAGAGCTATTTATTATAGAGAAGGAAAAGGAGCCGCAAAGGAAAAAGCGCGAGGCAGAGCTCTCTCTTCTCAATAATATGTTACCAAAGGTTATTCAGTATGAAAGAAGCATAAAGGCATTGGATAATGCAAAATTAAAGAGCAAGGAGAACCTAAGTGAATTTGAAAAAACTCAAAAACAATTTGACTTATCAAAGAAGAGCTATAAACAGCAGGAAGAAAACCTGAAGCAGCTGTATATTACAGAGTCTGAATGCATCAGACTTGATAAGGAGATTTCGGAAAATAAGAAGCTTCTGAATGAATTAGATGGAACTAAAAAGCTAATTGAAGCATATTTCAAGCAAACTGAACTATATGAGAGCAAAAAGGCTGATTTTGAAACTTTTGATGTGCACTTCGTAGACTTCAGAAGTAAGCTTGAACAGCAGGAGGATAACTATATTCGTGGACAAGCCGGTATACTGGCGAATACGCTGAAAGTGAACATGCCTTGTCCTGTTTGTGGAGCTATAGAGCATCCAAATCCTGCAAAAATATTGGAGAGTATACCTGGGGAAGAACAGCTAAAGTCATTGAAGCAGCAATTTTCAAATTTGAGCGAGCAGAGGATAGATAAACTGAAAATAATATCGGAGCAGAGTGGAAACATTGAAAGTAGAAAGCTGGAAATCAACAATAGGTTATCAGCTCTTGATCCGAAAACACTTAAGGTGTTAGTTCAGGATAGCTATGAACTAAAAAAGGATGAACTGCATGAAAAAACGCATGTGCTTGAAACAAAAGAAGTCAGCTTTGAGCTAGTGCAAGATGAAATAAACAATAAGGGTGGAGTCCTTAAAGCTGAGACCTTGGTTTTAATTTCAAAGTATAAAGAAAAAACAGAATTTATAAATAAGAAAAATAAATTTGAAACTGAATATATAGAAACAGGGGATAGAATTACTAAGCTAGAAGAAGATGTAAACAAGCTGACTGTGCAAAAATCATCTATTTCAGAAGAGCTTGCAAGGCTCAGTACTGTTACTGGCAGTATTGAAGAAGAGATTTCACAAGATATACGTTCTGCCTCTAAGCTAGATGCCAAGATAAAGGCAACGAAGCTGGCTATTGAGACCTTCGAGGCTGAATATAAAAAGGCCGATCGCGCGGGGGAGCTTGCGAAGGAGACCTTTAGCAACGCAGAAAAAGAGGTTGCAATCAAAGCTGCCTCTCTAAGTGAGAGCAAGAAGGAGAGCACAAGACTGGATCAGCTTTTAAATGAAAAGCTTATGAGCGCAAGCTTTGATAGCTATGCCCATTACCTCCACATGAAGAAAAACCAAGCAGAGCTACTTGCTTTGCAAGAGGAGATAAATGTTTTTTATCAAAAATTAAAATCTCTTAAAGATATGCTGACACACTTGGAGGAAGAAACAAAAGAGCTTGTAATTCAGGACATAGAAGCCTTAGATAGCAAATATAAGCTGTTAGTTGATGAGCAAGGTAAGCTGCAGGATAAACAGAATTTTGTATTCTCAAGGAACTCGAACAACTCAAAAACACTGATACAATTAGAAGATATTTTAATAAAACTTAGAACCTTGGAGGACAAATACACTATTATTGGAGAGTTGGCAAGAGTGGCAAGGGGAGAAAATGCTCAGAGAATTACTTTTGAGAGATATGTCTTAGCAGCATATTTTGATGAAATAGTTATAGCTGCAAATCTACGACTAGACAAAATGACAGGCTCTAGATATTTGCTAAAGCGAAAAGAGGATAAAAGCAAGGGACGCGCACAGCAGGGGCTTGAGCTTGAGGTATTTGACAACTACACAGGAAAAGCAAGGCATGTCAGAACTCTATCGGGTGGAGAGGGCTTCAAAGCATCACTTGCCTTGGCGCTTGGCTTGGCTGATGTGGTTCAGTCTTATTCTGGAGGCATAAGTTTGGATACCCTCTTTGTTGATGAGGGCTTTGGGTCACTGGATCCAGAATCTCTCGATAGCGCCATTCAATGCCTAGTGGATATCCAAAAAAGCGGGAGATTAGTTGGCGTTATTTCACATGTCCCAGAGTTAAAAGAAAGAATTAAGAGCGTTTTAGAAATATTTTCAAATAAAGAGGGAAGTTTTGCTAAATTCATCGTATAATGTTCATGGATATAAAATAATTTCCATTATAAACTAGATATAAAGAGATGTGGGAGAGCGCAATATGGAAAAAAACTCGATATTAATGCAAAATGAAATTGAAGCTAATAAATTTGCTTCAATTGTTATGATTTGCACAAATTTGTTTGTTATAATTGTTTATGCTTTAGATCTTATGAATTTTTTTCTTGTGCCTAAAGATTTAATGACTATAGCGATGGCTTCAGCAGTGGTTTTGCTGTCACTACCATTTGTAATTGTTGTGATATTAAAGAAACAGGGCACGTGGGTCAAATATGTATCAGTAACAGCTGCAGTACTTATGGTAAGCATACTATTAGTAATTTTAAAGTATCATGCTGTTGTATTGTTTGCTTATCCATTGGCAATAGCCAGCTTGTTTTTCTCGAGAAAACTTAGCTGGTATACTTCGATAATGTCTATTGTATTTCTTTCAATTTCACAAGCTATGTCCCTAATGACTATAGGTGTGGATGATTTGAATTTTCAGAGTGCAAACGATATATTGACCTTCGGAATTGTACCCAAAGCACTTCAACTAATGATATTATCCTACATATTTATAATGTTATCAAAAAGAACTCATAAGCTGCTCGGTAATATGATGGGCGCTCAGGAACAGGAAGAGCTGCTGAGCAAAATGATTACAGTTTCCAAAAAGTCAACCGATGTCTCTAATGTTCTGGCACAGTCAGTAAGCAACCTCTCACTAATGACGGAAAATACTACAAAGTCAAATGAGGGCATAGCTAATAGGACAGTGAAAATCGCACAAGGGTCTAGGCTCTCTATAAAAAGTATGGAGGAAGCAATATTAGCTGTTACCAATATGTCCGAAAGCTTGAACAAGATTTCGGAAGAGGGCAAGCACATAGGACGACTCTCTGAACAGGTCAAGAAGCTTACTGGCAATAGTGAACAGGTTATGAGCAGTGCAGTAGAGGAAATGGGAGCGATAGCTTCAGCCACTAAGCAAAGCAAAGATATTATCACAAAGCTTGAGCAGAGATCAAGTGAGATAGCTAGTTTTGTTGAGGTAATCACCCAAATATCCGCACAAACCAATTTACTTGCTCTCAACGCATCTATCGAATCAGCCAGAGCAGGAGAGCAGGGCAGAGGCTTTGCTGTTGTTGCACAGGAGATAAGAAAGCTTGCAGATGGTTCACAGAAGGCGGCCAAGGATATTTCACTACTAATAAAAGAAGTCATAGATGATACCCAGAATGCTGTTAGAGCAATGGACAATGGCTCAGAACTTGTTGATAAGGGGATTGCAACTATACAAGAAGCTAGAACTTCATTTACAAGGGTTGCCGATGCAAATAAAGAGATGAATGCTAAGCTTGATATGGTTAATAACGATACTATTGAAGCTGCAAAGCATAGCCAAAAGGTTGTTGATATTGTAGTAGATGTGAAGAATATAAATACAGACACTCTTCAGGACATAGAGCAGATAGCTATGGCTAGTGGAGAGTTAGTTGCGTCCATGCAAGAAGTTGGATCATCTGTTGAAAATATCCAGACTATGTCTAAGGAATTACTTGAGGTAGTACATAAAGTAGGAAGAAGTGTAGGAGAAGAAAATTCATGGGTGGATTAGTTCATATATATACTGGTACTGGGAAGGGTAAAACTACTGCTGCAATAGGCCTTGGTATAAGGGCTCTCGGGAGTGGAATGAAAGTTTTGATGGTTCAGTTTTTGAAAGGAAGGCAAAGTGGAGAGGAAGTTGTGTTTGAGAAGCTAAAGCCCAATTTCGAATTGCTTAAGCTTAAAAAAATTGATAAGTTTTCATGGGAATTTACAGAGGATGAGAAGCAAGAAATGAGGGAAAGTAGCTTATATTTGTTTGATTATGCTTTGAGTCAAGCCAGAAGCAAAGACATGATTATTTTAGATGAAATTATGGGTGCGATAAAAACGGGACTTATAGACGTAAAAACTGTGAGTGATTTCATTAAAAATAAGCCTACTAAGCTTGAATTAGTGTTGACAGGGAGAAATGCACCTATCGAACTAATTGAACTTGCAGACTATGTTTCTGAAATAAATGCTGTCAAGCATCCCATGACATCAGGAATCTCCGCAAGAGAGGGCATTGAATTTTAGAATGAAATATAGAAGGAAATCACTTATTAATCCCAAAAATCCAAAAAATGGACTATCTAGAAGCGTTGACTTTTAGTGCAATAAGGAGATATAATTAAGTCAAATTTAATAAATCAGAATGTTGGTTGCTTAACATGTTAAGCACTATAAGAGGGAATTAGGGTGAAAAGCCCAAACAGTCCTGCTGCCGTGATGACGGAGAAGGTTCTCAGAAAATATCAATATTTCGCATAGAAATATTGTAGCTTTTAAAAACCACTGAGCAATAGCTTGGGAAGGTGAGAACTTACGTTGATGTCTAAGTCGGAAGACCTGCCAATATTATCTGCACACGCCAATGTGCAGGGTGCTATGACTTCACAGTGTATGAAGTGTTTAGTTTGTTAAAAGAACCAATACATAATTCATAAGTTATATTATGCTATACTTCTTTTTCAAATAAAACCTTTAATGTAAAACCATAGAGGGTTTATTTTTTTTCATTTTTTAGGAAAGTATAAGTGCAACTAGGCTTCTGCCATCGCAGTAGGCTCGTCACAAGCCAAGTTTTCTTTAGCAATTTTTATTAAATGGAGGTAGTATTAATGAAAACCGCAAGACTTAAGAGATTTGCTATCTGCTTTGCAGTAGTAATCAGCGCAACCCTGCTTGTACCAACAATGCAGGTGTCGGCAATGCACATTATGGAGGGGTATTTAGCTCCAGGCTGGTGTATCAGCTGGGGAGTGCTTTGTATTCCATTCGTTTTATTAGGATTTTTCTCAATAAAGAAAAAAGTTAATGCTTCATCAAAAAATTTAACATTACTTGCAATGTGCGGAGCCTTTGCCTTTGTTCTTTCGGCATTAAAATTACCGTCGGTCACAGGAAGCTGTTCACATCCAACAGGAGTGGGTCTAGGTGCAATTCTCTTCGGACCAACTGCAATGTCTCTTATAGGAGTAATAATCCTATTGTTCCAGGCCATTTTACTTGCTCACGGTGGAATTACAACATTAGGAGCAAATACCTTTTCTATGGGCATAGTAGGTCCTATTGTTTCTTTTGGGATATTCAAATTATCTAAAAAGTTAGGTGCAAAATCAGGATTAGCAGTGTTCTTGGCAGCATTTCTTGGAGATTTAATGACATATGTAACCACATCTGTACAGCTTGCTCTGGCTTATCCGGATTCTACTGGTGGAATAGCTGTTTCATTAGTAAAATTTATGGGTATTTTTGCAACTACTCAATTACCGCTGGCTATATGTGAAGGATTACTAACAGTAGTAATTTATAATGTTCTAGTTAAATACAACTCAAAAGAGTTACATGATCTGTCAGCAATATAATATGGGGAGGATAAATATTATGAAATTATGGAAAAAGAATTTAATTCTTATTATAGCAGTAATAGTAATTATTGCAGCTCCACTGCTTTTTATAAAGGGTGCTGAGTTTGCAGGAGCAGACAATTTGGCAAAGGAACAGATAACAAAACTAAATCCAGATTATAAGCCCTGGTTTGAATCACCAATAGTGCCAGCAAGTGCAGAAATAGAATCGCTACTTTTTGCACTCCAAGCAGCAATTGGAGCTGGAATTGTAGGTTTTGTTCTTGGGAGGATTACATCAAATAAACCGGATTCAGAGATACAAAAATGATATTAATTGATAAATATGCTTATGTCTCAAAATTAGCAAAGGTAAGCCCAAAGGCAAAAATACTTTTTTCAATGCTACCTTTGCTGATATGCATTTGTTTTAATTCTATCATTGTGAGTTCCATTACAATTGTAATTATGGCTTTTGCAACGGTGAGATATGGAAAACTGAAATTTTCAAAGTATATGAAATTTATGCTTATACCCTTTGGTTTCTTGATAGTTGGGACAATAACCATACTTATAAACCGTTTTACATCTGACCATTTACTTTTGATTGGGGTTAGGATTGGTCAGTACGCTTACGGTATAGACAAGGAATCTGTTAGGATAAGCGTTAAATTAGTTCTAAAAGCTTTAGGCTCAGTCAGCTGCATGTATTTTTTGTCTTTAAATACGCCAATGTCTGATTTGTTTCAGGTCTTAAGCCGTACCAAGCTTTCTCCCATAATTGTTATGCTAATGGAATTAATTTACCGCTATATATTTGTTCTTTTGGATGAAGCGGAGAGAATGAATATAGCAAAGGATTCAAGGCTTGGTAATTGTAATTTTAAGACTTCATTAAGATCAACCGGAGAAATGATAAGCATGCTGTTCCTTCGAGCCTATCAGCGCTCCGACAGAATATATGCAGCACTAGAATCTAGAGGCTACAATGGAAAATTTGCTACATTGGATGAGGAATATATCTATAGTAAAAAAATGAATACCTCTTCTATCCTCATTTGTTGTTTGCTCATATCAGCATGGGGAATGGAAAGATTTTTATTGTGGAGGTTTATGTGAATATAATTGAGACAAAAGAACTTAGCTACTCTTATTCTGATGAGAAATTAGCTTTGGACAATATCAGCATAGCTATTCTAAAGGGGAAAATTACTGCTGTTTTAGGAGGTAATGGTGCAGGCAAATCAACATTGTTTTTGAACCTCAATGGTGTTTTAACTCCCAATAAAGGAGAAATCTTCTTTGACGGACAAAAGATAAAGTATGACAAGAAAAGCATTATAGAAATGCGTAAAAGAGTGGGAATTGTATTTCAAGATCCAAACGATCAGCTGTTTTCTTCAAGTGTTCGCAAGGATATATCTTTTGGGGCATTGAACATGGGTCTTGATATAGAAGAAGTTAAATTCCGAGTAGAGCAGGTTATAGCTCAAACCGGAATAGGGGAATATGTAGATAAACCAACACATGCACTGAGTTTTGGACAAAAAAAGCGAGTTGCAATTGCAGGGATCTTGGTAATGAAACCTGATGTAATTATTTTAGATGAGCCGACAGCAGGGCTTGATCCAGCTGGTGTAAGTGGGATTTTAAAACTTTTGGTCAAGATTAAAGAGGACACCGGCTTATCAGTAATACTTGCAACACATGAAATAGATATAGTTCCCATTTACTGCGATTATGCTTATGTTATGGATCATGGGAAGATTGTATTAGAAGGAAGTATAAACGATCTCTTTTTAAAGCCGAACGAGTTACGGGAGCACTCTTTGAGACTACCTAGGATAGCACATTTAATGGAGATATTAAAAAACAAAGATCATTTAGAGGTTGATCAAACAGCTGCTACAATATCTACAGCAAGGGCTGCAATAAATAAATTGATTTCTTCTACTAGTAAATAACTAAAGCTTTCTCAGTTAAAACTAATATAAGTTGCAGCTATTGTAGATGTATCCACTGAGAACGCTTAGTGAAATTATATGAAAATTTGTAACGCAAGGTCAATAAGGTTATGACTCTAAACAAGCGAGGGAAAAGGTATAAACCCATGAATGAGATTGTAGTAAAGAACGGCAGAGAATTAAGATGTGGGTACACAACGGGAAGTTGTGCTACTGCAGCTACCAAAGCCTGTGCCATGTTGCTGCTGGGCAATGAGGTGGCGGATATAGTCATAATAGACACCCCAAAAGGTGTTACGTTGACGCTGCAGATTGAGGATATAGTAAGACAAAAGGAATGGGTGAGCTGCTCTATATCAAAGGATGCGGGAGATGACCCTGATGTTACTAATGGCATAAAAATTTCAGCTCTGATTAAAAGAATTGAAAGTGGAATACAGATTGATGGAGGTAAAGGAGTAGGACGTGTCACAAAGGAAGGCCTAGCCTGTGCTATAGGTGAGGCTGCAATAAACCCAATACCCAGACAAATGATTATAGCGGTTTTAGAGCAGGTAGCACAAAAATACAAATATAATGGTGGCTTTTCAGTTGTTATATCAGCTGAAAACGGAGAGGAAATTGCAAAAAAGACATTTAATCCAAGACTAGGAATAGTAGGCGGAATTTCTATATTAGGAACCAGTGGGATTGTAGAGCCTATGAGTGAAAAGGCTTTAATAGATACCATTCACGTGGAGATAAACAGTAAGACTGTTAAGAATAGTGAATATTTGCTGATTTCTCCAGGAAATTACGGACGTAATTTTGCTTTAAAAGAATTTGGACTGGATATAGACTTAGGTGTAAAATGTTCAAACTTTATAGGTGAAACAATTGATTATGCATTGTATAAAAAAGTAGGAAATGTGCTGTTGATCGGACATGCGGGAAAGCTGAGTAAGATATCAGGAGGAATAATGAATACCCATTCTCGTATAGCTGACTGTAGATGTGAAATATTTGCAGCCCATGCTGCGCTTGCGGGTGCATCTAAGGAGCAGGTAATACAGATTATGAATGCTATCACCACAGAAGAAATCAGTGGAATGTTAGAAGAATTTGGACTAGCTGATCAAGTGTTTGAAAGCATATTAAGAAAGATAGAATACCATTTAAATCAAAGAGCTGCTTTTAATTGCAAAATAGAGGTAATAATGTTTACAAATCAAAGAGGGACATTTTATCAGACTGCAGGGGCTCAGTCGCTTATTGGGAATATGCTTAGGAATAACTAAATAATAAATATATTACTAAACTAAAATATTGCTTCGGCAAGAAATTATAAGGAGGTGATTTTATAAATGACAGGAATTTTATACGGGGTAGGAGTAGGGCCTGGAGACCCAAAGCTACTGACACTTCAGGCTGTGGAAGTGCTTCAGAGGGTTAGTGTCATTGCAGTGCCAGATACTGATGGAGAAAAAACAGCAATGAAAATAGTTAAGGATTATATTAAAGGCAAAGAGATAATGTATTGTCCAATGCCAATGAGCAGAGATTTGGAGTTTGTTGCTAGCAAACATCAAGAAAGCTGTGAGATGCTAGAAAGAGAGCTTATAGCAGGTAAGGATATTGCCTTTATAACTTTAGGCGATCCTACCATATATTCTACGTATATGTATATTCATAAGATGATGATAGAAAAGGGATATTCCACAAAGATTATTCCCGGAATTACATCCTTTTGTGCAGCAGCTGCAGCGCTAAATACATCGCTTTGTGACAGAGGAGACGTTCTGCATATTATACCTGCTTCCTATCCTGACGCAGAAAAGCAGCTCATGCTAGATGGTAGCAAGGTATTGATGAAGAGTGGGAAAAAGCTTGGAGAGGTTAAGGAAACCCTTAAAAGATTGGACTTATACAAAAACTCACAAATGGTGGAATGCTGCAGTATGGAGAACGAAAAGATATACAGGAATCTGGATCAGGTTTCTGATGACTCAAGCTATTTCTCAATTATTATAGTAAAGGATAAATAATTATGGTGACATTTGTTGGAGCAGGACCAGGAGCAGTTGATTTAATTACGGTTAGAGGAAAGTTATTGCTAGAAGCTGCAGATATTGTTATTTACGCAGGCTCACTTGTAAATCCCGAGCTGCTTTCATATACAAGGGAAACATGCCAAATTTACAACAGTGCGGAAATGACACTTGAACAAGTCATTTCTGTGATGGAAAACGCAGAGAAAGAAGGAAAGAATACTGTTAGATTACACACAGGTGATCCCAGTATATATGGGGCAATACGCGAGCAAATGGATATGCTCATAGAAAGAGGAATAGAGCACTGCGTGGTGCCAGGTGTGAGCTCTTTTTGTGGAGCCGCGGCTGCCTTAAAAGTAGAGTATACTCTTCCAAATGTAAGTCAAACTGTTATCTTGACCAGGATGGAGGGGCGAACACCCGTGCCTGAAAAAGAAGAGATATCAAAGCTTGCTTCACATCAAGCATCAATGGCATTGTTTTTGAGCTCGTCTTTGTTAGAGGAACTAAGTAGTAGGTTGATAGCGGGAGGCTATGAAGCAAATACTCCAGCAGCTATTGTATATAAGGCAACCTGGCCAGATGAGAAAATAGTTAGAACAACGGTCGGGAACCTATATTCTGCTGCAAAGGAAAACGAGATCACTAAAACGGCACTTATACTTGTAGGGGGCTTTTTAGGTGGAGAGTACCATCGTTCAAAACTATATGATCCCACCTTTACACATGAGTTTAGAAAGGCTTCCCAATAATGAAGATAAAATTGGTGTCTTTTACAAAGCAAGGTGGAAAGCTTTGCGCAAAGCTGCAGGAGGAACTGAACAGACAGGGCCATTGTGCTGTGGGATACTGCAAATATTATTCAGAAGGCACAAAGCTACTGGATTATAATATTAAGGAATTCACTGAGAATTCATTTGATACATGTGGTGCAATTGTTTATATAGGTGCTGTTGGCATTGCAGTAAGGGCTATCGCTCCATTTCTTAAGTCAAAGACTATCGATCCAGCAGTTTTGGTTATTGATGAAACAGCCAGATATGTTATACCTGTTTTATCGGGGCATATAGGAGGAGCAAATGATTTGGCGCATACAATTGCAAGCATACTTTCAGCCCAACCTATTATAACTACAGCAACGGACTGTAATTACAGGTTTGCTGTTGACACCTGGGCGGTAAATAACCGCCTACATATTGCGAATGCTGAGAGTATAAAACATATATCAGCGGCGATATTAAATGGTGAACAGGTGGGACTGTACTCCGACTTTCCCATAGAAGGGGATTTGCCTGAAGGCTTAAGTCTTTCTAGCAACACAAGAGTGGGGATATGCATCTCATTAGTTAATAAGCAGATATTTGAACATACGCTGCAGCTAATACCAAAGCAGTATGTACTGGGTATTGGATGCAGGAAGAACACGAAGTATGAGGACTTATTGAATTTTGTAAATATGGTATTAATGGAATACAACATATCCCCGCATGAAGTTGAAGCAATTACTTCAATTGATTTAAAAGCAGAGGAGGAAGCCCTACTTTTATTGTGCAGAGAGTTAAGAGTTCCATTTTATACGTATTCTGCACAAGAGCTTTCGTTAGTATCGGGAGAATTTGCAGAGTCAAGTTTTGTAAAAGCGACAACAGGAGTTGGTAATGTCTGTGAACGGGCTGCAATAAAGGCTTGCAATGGGAAACTACTTCTAAGAAAGACCTGCAGTGAGGGAATGACTATCGCAATAGCTAAAAAGGAATGGAGGTGCAAATTTTGAGCATTATACTGGCATATTTGGATTATAAATCTGCAAACATAGATATAAGAGAGAAATTCAGTTTTACAGCCAATAGAGTAAAAGAAATACTTAGAGAAATAAAAAAAGATAGTTGTGTTTTTGGTGCAGTGCTGCTTTCAACCTGCAACAGAACCGAATTATATATTTCGAGTACTGAGATTGATAAAATAAAACCTGCTGAAGTCTTATGTAAGCAAGCAGGTTTAAACGATGAAAAAGTCATAGCATTATTTAATATAAAACATGACGGGGATGCAATTACGCATCTTATGGAGGTTGCTTGTGGACTACAATCCATGGTGCTGTGTGAGGATCAAATCATTACTCAGGTAAAAAATGCCGCATCAATAGCAAGGGAAGAAAAAACATCGGATTCAGTGCTCGAAACACTATTTCGCCTTAGTACTACAGCTGCCAAAAAGGCAAAGACTCAAGTGAGAATAAAGGCTGTACCTACTTCAGTAGCTGAAAGCGCAATTGATTTTCTGCAGAACAAATGCAATCTAGTAAACAAAAAAGTACTTGTTATAGGAAATGGAGAAACAGGACGTTTATGCTGCAAGCGGCTCAAAGTTTTAGGTGCGGATGTGACAATAACTTTGAGAAAGTATAAACATGGTGAAACCATCGTACCATATGGCTGCAGTACAATTGCATATGACGATAGAACTGAAATTCTTTCAAATGTGGAGGTTGTGGTAAGCGCTACTTCCAGTCCACATTATACTATTACCTATGACATGTTGGACAAGCTTGAGAATAAACCCGCTTATTTTATGGATATTGCTCTACCAAGGGATATTGAACCCCGTATTGCTGAATTTGGTGAAATAGAGTGCTATAACCTGGATGACGTTTGTGGAGACTATAGCGAGATTAACGCAGGTGAGATATGTGAAATTAGAGAAATAATAAATAGTTATTATATACAGTTTGAGAAGTGGAATACCTTTCATAAAGGAGCTAAGCTTATAAAAAGCATAAAAGAATCAACCTTTAGAAAGGTGAGTAGTAGCTTGGATCTATCAGAAATATCATATGAAGATGCTGAATTAATTGAACAGACAGTTAATAAAACGGTGGATATTTTGATGTATTCGCTAAAAGATGAACTATCATATGAGGTGCTTTGTCAGCTAGAGGATAAGATGAGTTTAGTGCTTAGAAGGAGACTTGTTAGATGAAACTATACGTTGTGGGTCTTGGACCAGGTGAAGATAGCCAGATTACAAACAAAGCATTGGCGGCGCTAGAAAATAGCGACCTAATTGTGGGATATGGAGTATACATTGATTTAATAAAGCATCTGATTCCAGATAAGGAAACATTGACCACTCCAATGAAAAAAGAGGTGGATCGCTGCAAGATGGCCGTGGAAGCTGCAATTTCTGGTAAAAATGTTGCGATGGTATCCAGTGGAGATGCAGGAATTTATGGGATGGCAGGGCTTATATATGAGGTGCTTGCAGAATATAATACCGATGTGGTAGAGGTGGAGGTTATACCTGGAATCACAGCCGCTGCGTCAGCTGCAGCTATACTTGGAGCACCTTTGATGCAGGATTTTGCAGTTATTTCACTAAGTGACCTGCTCACACCCCTAGAAGACATTGAGAAACGAATAAGACTTGCGACACAAGCAGGATTTGTTATTTGCATATATAATCCCGCTAGCAAAAAACGGTGGGATTATTTGAATAAAGCATGTGTAATTGCAATGGAAAGTATAGATAAAACTACTCCCTGTGGCTTTGTGAGGAATATTGGACGTGAGGCGCAGCTGCATAAGTTGTTGACACTTGAAGAACTTGCTGTGACAGAGGTAGATATGTTTACTACTGTCATTATAGGAAACAAAAACACAAAAATAATAAATGGCAAGCTGGTTACCTCTAGAGGCTATAGAGGAATTTAAAAGACAGCAGAAATAGGGGTAATAACACATGAGAGTATTGGTATTTGCCGGGACAACTGAGGGCAAGGAGATTTCAAGTTATCTTGCTGAAAATGGGATACTTATAACTGCCTGTGTTGCAACGCAGTACGGTGAAATGGTCATGCCTCATAACGATAGAATAGAAGTCAGAATAGGTAGGCTTGAAGCAGAGCAAATGGCAGATATAATGCAGAATTGCGAATTTGTAATTGATGCTACCCATCCATATGCATGTTTTGTAACAAATAATATAAAAGCAGCCTGTGCTAAAATGAATAAGGAATATATTCGTTTGCTCAGACCCTCAACAAAGGCAGAAAATGTAGTTGTAGTAAAGGATGTAAACGAGGCAGCAAGCTACCTCAATACAGTTGTCGGAAATGCTTTGCTGACTACAGGAAGCAAAGAGCTAGAAGCATTTACTGCTGTAAAGGATTTCGAAACGAGATTGTATGTGAGAGTGCTGCCAACACCTAGTGTAGTAGAGAAGTGTAATAATCTAGGGTTTAAAGGTAGAAATCTAATTTGCATGCAGGGACCCTTTTCCCATGAACTTAATGCCGCGATGCTAAAACAAGTTTCTGCAAAATATATAGTTACAAAGGATACAGGAGATGAGGGAGGCTTTAAGCAAAAAATATCTGCTGCCAATGAAAACGGAGTAGCAGTAGTTTTAATTGCTAGACCTTCAGAAGATGAGGGGCTGACACTTTTACAGCTGAAGGCTGATCTTGCTAGGCGTCTATGCTTTAATATAAAGAATGAAAACAGCCATTTTCCGCTATTTGTAGATATAAAAGGTAAACGAATCTTAGTGGTAGGCGGTGGGACTATTGCCACTCGTAGAGTTAATACATTACTTAAATTTGGTGTAGATATTTGTGTAGTATCGCACAGCTTTACACCAGAATTGCAGGAGCTTTGTGACAAAAAAGCTATTAGTATTAGGACGGGTAGCTATGAGCCAGGGGATATGGAGAATGCATTTCTGGTTATAGCTGCAACAAACGATAGAGAAGTAAACCATGCTATTTTTCTAGAAGCACAAAAGAGGAATATTCCAGTAAATGTAATTGATAGCAAAGAGGAATGCAACTTCTATTTTCCAGCAATATTTGAAATGGAAGGCGTGATTGGTGGACTTATATCCAGGAATGGCAGTGACCACAAGCTAGTGAAGGCAATGGCAGATAAAATACGGCAGTTAGAAGCCAAGTAGATATATGATGAAAACCCATAAAACAAGTTACATAGAGGAGGAGGCTTATATGCAAAAAATTAAAGTGGGAAGCAGAGATAGCAAGCTTGCAATAATACAGGCAGAGATAGTTATAGCTGCAATCAAAAGCTATGATCCTACAATTCAGATTGAGCTTATAACAATGAAAACAACCGGTGACAAAATATTGGATCTAACACTGGATAAAATAGGTGGAAAAGGTCTATTCGTAAAAGAATTGGATCAGGCGCTGCATAACGGCGAGGTGGATATTACTGTTCATAGCTATAAGGACATGCCGGTGGGTGAAAATCCACAATTACCTGTTATCGCGCTCTCCAAACGAGAGGATGCCAGAGATGTGCTGATTCTGCCCCAAAATAGTGGAATAAAGCATCTTCAAGGCAAATCAAAAACAGATATAACAACACCTCCCATTGGAAGCTCTAGTCTTAGAAGAAAGCTTCAGCTAAGGACTTTGTATCCAGATTGCGAAACAGCACCAATAAGAGGTAATGTTCAAACAAGACTAAATAAGCTTGAGAAGGGTGATTTTTCTGCAATAGTTCTTGCTGCAGCAGGAATAAAGAGATTGGGACTTGAGCATCTTATAAACAGATATTTTTCAATAGACGAAATACTCCCAGCGGCAAGTCAGGGAATTATTGCAGTACAGGGACGAGACGGTGAAAAATTTGACTATTTAAAACTTTTCCATAGTAGCGAATCTCATTATATATCACTTGCAGAGCGTTCCTTTACAAAGGAACTAGATGGTGGCTGTAGTTCGCCTATTGGTGCATATGCAGAGCTCGATAAAGATGAAATTATTTTAAAGGGACTATATTATGATGAAGAAACTGATGAAATAATAAAGGAAAGTATCTGTGGAAATAAGCTAGATGCAATAGGACTGGGAATAGAGCTGGCAAGGAGGATAAAAAGTAAATGAAAAAGGGATTTGTGGCTTTGATCGGTGCAGGACCTGGGGATAAGGGACTTTTGACAGTAAAGGGAGCAGAGTTCTTATCTCGGGCAGAGGTTGTCGTATATGACAAATTGGTTTCAGAGGATATTCTAAAGCTGATCCCGCTGCAGGCACAAAGAATTAATGTTGGAAAAGAAAATAGATTCCATCCTGTAAAGCAAAGCGAAATAAATGAAATTTTGCTCCAAAAAGCATTGGAAGGTTATTTTGTTGTGCGTTTAAAAGGTGGTGACCCTTTTGTATTTGGAAGAGGAGGAGAGGAACTGGAACTGCTGGTAAAAAATAATGTGAACTTTGAAGTAGTTCCCGGAATAACCTCGGCTGTAGCTGCACTTTGCTATGCAGGAATACCTGCAACACACAGAGATTATTGTTCCTCGTTTCATATTATTACGGGACATGCGAAATCTGGTGGGGAGCTGGCAATACCGTTTAAAGCATTAGTAGAGCTAAAGGGAACGATGGTGTTCCTGATGGGAGTATCTTCACTTCCCTATATTATGAACGGGTTAATGGAGGCTGGAATCAAGAAAAATACTCCTGCAGCAATGGTGGAAAATGGTACAAGATCAAATCAACGTAAGCTAATTGCTACTATTGAGACCTTGGAACAAAAAGCAAAGCAGCAGCAAATACAATCACCGGCAATCATAGTAGTAGGTGAGGTTTGCACCCTGTCAAATAGCTTTGACTGGTTTATGAAGAAGCCGTTATTTGGGAAGAAAGTGCTGGTAACAAGACCAAAGGCCACTATGGGAACGATTACTCAGAAGCTATATAGCTTAGGGGCAGAGCCTATAGAGTATCCTTGTATTGAAATAAATCCCATACCAAATAATGAAAAGTTTTATCATGCGTGTGACCATTTGGACGAATATGGTTGGATATTATTCACAAGTAGGAATGGTGTGGATATCTTTTTTGAATATTTAAATAGTAAACGACTTGATGCAAGAGCACTTGCCAACGTAAAAATAGCTGTAGTGGGAAGTCAGACACAAAAATCCTTGGAGGGAAGAGGGATTTTTTCTGATTTTACACCTGAAATCTTCGATGGAGAGCATTTGGCGCAGGGTGTGGCGGTACTTATTAAAGAAAATGAAAAAGTACTGGTCTGTGACGCAGCAATAGCAAGTGAGGATATTGTGAACGTATTTAAAGAAAAAACCATTGAATTCGATAGAGTGCACCTATATGACACTCTTTATATAAATGAAAATAGTGAAATGGTAAAAGAGCTTATTAATAAAGGTGAAGTGAAATATGTTACTTTTACAAGTGCATCTACTGTGGAGGGCTTCGTAAAATCATTGGGAGATATAAATACAGAGGGCTTGACAGCTGTATGTATAGGTAGTCAGACTGCTGAAATAGCACGAAAATACAACATAAACCATGTTGCTTCAGAGGAAGCAACAATTGATTCAATGATAGAAAAATTAATGGAGGTGTCTGTAAATGATGATAAATAGACCAAGGAGATTAAGAGGCAGTGATACCCTGCGTAAAGCAGTAAGAGAAACAAGGCTGTCTTCAGATTCATTAATTTTACCGCTTTTTATTAGAGAGGGCACAGGCATTAAACAAGAGATAAACTCAATGCCAAACCAGTTTCATTATAGCCCTGATATGCTAGGACAAGCTATTGAAGAGGCATTACAAAAGGATGTAAAATCAGTACTACTTTTTGGTCTACCGGATCAGAAGGATGAGTTTGGTTCAGAAGCATATAACGAAAATGGAGTATTACAGAAGGGGATACGTGAAATTAAAAAAAAGTATCCTGAAATGCAAGTAATAACAGATGTGTGCATGTGTGAGTATACTTCTCATGGCCACTGTGGAATTCTAAGCGGAGAACATGTAGACAATGACAAGACACTGCCTTATTTAGCAAATATAGCACTCTCCCATGTTAGAGCAGGCGCAGATATGGTAGCACCCTCTGACATGATGGATGGTAGAATAGGGGCACTTCGTAAGGCTTTGGATCAGAATGGGTTTACAGAAACTCCTATTATGTCTTATGCGGTGAAGTATGCATCAGCATTTTATGGACCGTTTCGTGAAGCTGCTGGCTCTGCGCCTGCTTTTGGGAATCGCAAGAGCTACCAGATGGATTTCCACAATAGTAGAGAGGCAGTAAAAGAGGCCCTGCTAGATGTAAGTGAGGGAGCGGATATACTGATGGTGAAGCCGGCGCTTTCTTATCTGGATATAATAAAAGCAGTCAAAGAGCAAACTCACCTCCCATTAGCGGCATATAGTGTCAGTGGTGAATATGCCATGATCAAGGCTGCCGCAGCACAGGGCCTGATTGATGAGTACAATGTAATGTGCGAGAGTGCAGTTAGTATTTATAGAGCAGGTGCGGATATACTTATAAGCTATTATGCAAAAGAAATATCAGCTGCAATAAAGAGAGGTGATATAGGATGATGAACAGTGGGGAATTATTTGAAAGAGCAAAGAAGGTAATGCCAGGTGGGGTAAATAGTCCTGTGAGAGCATTTAGAGCTGTAAATTCAAATCCTTTGTTTATAAGCCATGCAAAGGGCTCAAAAATATATGATGTGGAACAAAAGGAGTATATAGACTACGTTTGCTCATGGGGACCAATGATTTTAGGACATAGCAATGATGCAGTTTTAAAGAGTGTTGAAAAAGCCATATACAATGGGCTCAGTTTCGGTGCACCTGTTGAGGCTGAGGTTCAGATGGCAGAACTGATTATCAAAATGGTTCCGAATGTTGAAATGGTTCGCATGGTCAATAGTGGGACAGAAGCGGTTATGAGTGCTATCCGACTTGCTAGAGGCTTTACAAAACGAGACAAAATAATAAAATTTGAGGGCTGCTATCATGGTCACAGTGACAGCATGCTGGTGAAGGCGGGTTCTGGCTTGCTTACTGCTGGAACTCCAGATAGCTTAGGAGTTCCAAAGAAGGTAGCGGCTGATACATTAACTGCAATATACAATGATATTGCCAGTGTAGAAAAACTCTTTTTAGAAAATAAAAATGAAATAAGTGCTGTTATTATTGAACCAGTAGCTGCAAATATGGGTGTGATTTCACCGAAGAAAGATTTTTTAAGTGAGATTGCAATTTTATGTAAAAGAAATGGAGCCTTGCTTATCTTTGATGAGGTTATTACAGGCTTTCGCCTTGCAAAGGGTGGAGCACAGGAGTACTTTGGAGTTTCTGCTGATATCGTTATCTATGGGAAAATCATTGGTGGCGGAATGCCGGTAGGAGCGTATGCCGCAAGAAAAGAGATAATGGAATTTGTAGCGCCTCTTGGAGGAGTATACCAAGCAGGAACCCTTTCGGGTAATCCGGTTGCTATGGCAGCGGGACTTGCACAATTAGAAATACTTAACAGCACTGCGTCAGTTTATGATCATATCAATGTAATGGCAAAATTGCTGGGTGACGGAATGGCACTGCTGGCACATAAATATAATGTTCCTGTTACTGTAAATAGGGTTGGTTCACTACTTTGTGCATTTTTCTGTGATAGCAAAGTTACTAACTACTTAGAGGCAAAGAAGAGCAACACAGTAGCTTACGCAGAATATTTCAACAGTATGTTAAAAAAAGGCATCTACTTGGCGCCATCGCAGTTTGAAGCAATGTTTGTAAGCGCAGCACATACAGAAGAGGATATTAATACCACATTAAAAGCAATAGAGCAGACCTTTTTAGAAATGTATAAATAAACAAATAATACCTGAGAACCATCCCCATGTTTAACCCATGTTTAACCCATGTTTAAAAAACGGAGGTAATTAATAATGAAAGCAATTTTGATTTTGGCTCATGGAAGCCGGGAGAAAAGCACACTAGATACACTAGAGAAAATAACTCAAATGACAAAGGCACAGCTTTCAGATGTCATGATAGAGACAGCCTATATGGAATTTTGTGAAATCAATTTGGGAAAAGGGCTGGATATATTAGTTAATAAGGGAGCAAAGGAAATAGTTGTGGTTCCTTATTTCCTTTTTGAAGGAATTCATATTCGTGGGGATGTTCCCGGAGAAATCAACGAATATATAAAAGACCATCCAGGAATAACTGTGACAATGGGAAAGACCTTAGGTGCAGATGCCAGACTTGCCGACGTTTTGGCAGATCGCATTAGAGAAGCTTTATGAGAAAACAGCTTTATATAATTGGCGCTGGAACTGGGGCTAAGGATTTTTTAACCCAAAGAGGCCTGCAGCTCTTGAAAAGCTGTGAGGTAGTATATAGTAGTTCCAAAAGACTATCCGAGCAGCTTCAAGCCGTAAGGGGAAATATAATTGAAAGCTCTGTTACGCATATGCAGCAAGAAATAGCAGAGTCAAAAAGTCGACTCATTGGCATATTGGTATCAGGAGATACTGGCTTTTTCAGCATTACAAAAACTCTTGTTGAGCAGTTTTCAGAAAGCTGTGATATAGAAGTTATATGTGGTATCAGTAGTATGCAGTATTTTTGCTCAAAACTGAACATCAGCTATGAAAACATGAA
>Ga0209430_1000748_pt1 | contig 29169 bp, 24 predicted proteins | sample BarGraIncub1133A_FD_184504 | JGI IMG/M metagenome (GOLD analysis project Ga0209430, IMG submission 184504) | Arctic peat soil microbial communities from Barrow, Alaska - Barrow Graham LP Incubations 11-33A (SPAdes) (version 2) | ecosystem: Environmental > Terrestrial > Soil > Wetlands > Peat... | reverse complement strand
ATATAGGTACACTGCACCTCCAAAATGCGTTTCATAGCTGTAACCGGGCAAACGCAGCGTTAACAGACGGTCCAATGCCAGAGTATACAGGTGATATTGCAGGATATAGGCACTGCGACACATTGATTCGTGCATCGCGTCCTGATCGTAGTCGGATGCCTTCATGCCGAGATGGTTTGATTTCCAGTCGAGGATGTAAAAACGACCGTTGTGCGTGAAAACCAGGTCGATGAAGCCTTGCAGCATGCCGCGACTCGGTCGGAATGAAAGTCGCCTCAGCACCTCATGAAAATCCTCGAAACGTTCCTCATCGAGCACCCCATCAAACAGCGACTGCAGGGTGTCTGGTGCGAGCTGCCTGATGGGAAGATAAAACTCCATCTCAGCCTGCCAGTCACCTTTTTTTAATTGTGACAGACTGAAATCAGTAACATCCGGGATAATCCTGGCAGAGGTGACATCTGCTGCCATGGTACTGACAGCGGGCACCCATTGCTCGTGGAAGCCGTTAGATGCAAGAGATGAATGTGCACAGGCAGTGATAGTGTTATTATTCAGCAGTGGGTAATAAAATTGCTCAAACAGTTCATGAAGACAGGTTCCGGCCTTTGCGCCTCGCGGGAAGTCATAAATAGTCAATCCGCCCAAAGGCTGCTCAGGTTCAGATTGACCGGCTGCCGTATCAATGGCCGTTGTACCATATATCGTATCGTGGTCGTGCGGTTCAAAAATATGCCCGGCTCCGGACGTCATGCCGCTGAAGCTGGAAACGTGCCAATCATCGCGGGGAGGATGGCCTAGCGTTCGACAGCTATAGGGAGAATCACCGGAGGCACTCCTTCGATACCTGGGAACAGGTGTATCCAACGGCATCAGTTCGGCAATTATACCGTTATCTCCGCTGGCTGATAGCTGCCGCACGTCATCAAGAATCTCCTGGTCACTTAATGCTGAGAAACTTTTACCGTCCTTTGATGCTAACCCGCCATGCAGTAAACGAAAAAGCGGCGAGTCCACCGCGCCGTTGATCCCCCCCCAGACGGCATAACAGCGGAATTCTGCCCGGGTCAACGCCACATACAGCAGTCGGGCTGCTTCGCTCTTCTGCTCTGACGCGGCTCGGTGCAGACTTTCTTCCCCGGCAGCAAGATCCAGTACCAGATCTCCTTCGTCATTGTGGAACAGCGCCCTGTCGGCTTTGCCGGATGGGACATCCCATGCAAAGGGTACAAATACAACCGGATATTGCAGTCCCTTACTGGCATGAATTGTTGAAATCATTACCGCGTCTTCGTCTGTTTCAAGCCGGAGCAATGCAGCATCATCCTTGCTTGGTGCGCTTATTCTCCGCTCCAGCCAGGTAATCAAACCGGACAGACTTTTCCCCTGTTCCCGTTCGACCTGGTGCAGTAATTCACAACAGTGGAGAATATTGGTCAGTGAACGCTCGCCGCCAACAGTTGACAACAGCATGACCCGCACTCCACAACTACCGAGCAGGCGAGATACGAGCGCAACCACACCGCCGGATTCGGCCGCACTATGCAGATTTCGAAAACGAAGCAGCCATGTTTCCCATTCGGGATGATCCCCTGAACTGTCCACATAACGTGAAACCTGATTGGCGCTTAATCCAATGCTGGTTGTCAGCAGGGCTTCACGAACCAGCGCTTCACGATGAGGTTCCGCCGCCGCCCGTAAAATCCGCAAGAGATCAAGTGCTTCGGATGTCTCGAAAATGGTGGCGCTTCCTTGCTGGACGGACGGGATATCGAGCGCCAAAAGTGCCTCCTGCACCCGTTCGGCCTGTTTGTGTGCTTTTACCAGCACGGCAATATCACCCGGTTTTAGCGGACGCGCTTGCCCGGATGTTGAGATAATAACCCGCTCCGGTTCAAGCAGCCTGGCAATTTCACCCGCAACTGCCACAACAATGCTGCGGGTGGCCACGGGTTTTACTTCAGTTTTTGATTCGTCACTGCGGGAATAGATCCAGACCTTGAGTGGTTGTTCGTCCGGGACACCGTCAAACAACAACTGGTCATTTGTTGAGCGACCTGAACTGACGGGATGAAAGGGTATATTCTGGCATGAAAACGGGTCAGAACTGGCAGCAAACAGAGCAGTAACGGCTTTAACCAATGCTGCATCTGATCGAAAGTTGGTTCCCAGGGTATGCATGTTTTCGCGGGTGACGCTACTGCCGGCATTCAGATAGGCAAAGACATCGGCCCCGCGGAAACTGTAAATTGCCTGCTTCGGGTCACCAATCAGGAACAGGGGGTAATCCTGTTCGGCTCCCATGCGTTTAAAGATGTTCCATTGGAGTGGATCCGTATCCTGAAATTCATCGATCAAGGCAGCACTGTAGCGTTGCCGCAGTTTTTCAGCAAGGGCGCCCCCCGATTCCGCTTCAAGCGCAAGATGAAGATCAAGCAGCAAATCATCGAATGCACGCTGATTTAACTGTTTCTTCCGTTGACTTAATTCCCGTTCAAGCCACCGTTTGAAGTCACGCTGACAGGCAATAATCTTATTCTGAAATGCACGCTCGATTGAATTCTGTACTTCAGTCAACTGGTGGCACAGGGTGAAAAAGGGGTGATCAGGAGTGAACGGTGACGCTTTGGTTGTTTTTGACGCGATCTTTTGTGCAGAAAAAAAATCAAGTTTACTGTTTAACAGAGCAGCGTTCCCACCGGCTACCCAATTGTCAAAGGATATGCGAGCGGCTTCAATCTGCATGGGTTTATAGCTCTGCTGGTTCAGGCGGGACTGTTCTATCTGGCCGATAATTGCGCTGCTGTCTGTTTTCCAGAGGTCGCAGACCTGGGCATAGAGTCTGCCACGCTCAATAGTCAGAGGCGCAAGCGGCACCTCATCAACCTGAGGAATAACCTTCAGACCAGGATTCTGAAAATGTCCGCTGAACGGCCTGACAAGTTTTTCCGGGGTATAGCCTCCAGATGCCAGGTGCGCAACAAAAGTATCAGGCTGCGACAGAATTCGTGTCCGCCAAAAGTCATCGCAGACCTGTTTGACAAGCGCACTCTGGTCGCTGATCATATCACTGCCGAACAGGGAACCGCTTTCAAACGCATTCTCCAGCAGCGCCCGTTGGCAGAAACCGTGAATGGTGAATATTGCAGCATCATCAAATGAATACAGTGCCCGCGTCAGAAGCTGTCTGGCTCGCAGGCTATTCTGGGGGCGGGTCGTCATAAGGAGTTGCTCAAGGTCGTCATCGGCCGGAGGACGCCCGCTAGAGTACAGATCAAGAGTGGCGGCGACCCGGCGCCTGATTCGTTCGCGCAGTTCGGCTGTGGCCGCCTTGGTGTAGGTCACCACAAGAATCTGCTCTGGACGCAACTCTTTCTCAAGTAGCAACAGGATATAGAGTGCGGCTATAGTCCAGGTCTTGCCGGTTCCGGCGCTTGCTTCGATCAGGTTGAGACCGGATATGTCGATTGATGCAAGGTTGAGGGGTTTCATGGCGTTTTCATAGTGGCGTGGTAAAAGGGGAGGGAAACTCTCCCCCTTTCTCATCGATCAAGGGAAGGGGGAGAGTAATCATCATCTATTTCTGATTAATTGCGGTCAGTTTCCAAGGGTTATTGCCGACAGGGCGGGTAAAGGTCCAATACTCTTCAAACTTGACCGGGTCCCTCTTGCTGCCGGATAATACGGAACCGGTCTCATCGGTCGTATAGTCAAGCAGGTTCGCGTAAATAAGGGTATTAATGTAATCCTGACCAGATTCCTGCCACGCTTCAACAATATCAACGTTCCGAACGGCGATGTTTTCGAGCCGGTTGATCTGCTTATTCCTGACTAACGTATCAATATCGGCCTGAAAGATGCGCCGCATCTCATCAGTCAGGATGCCGTGCACCGTTGTCAGGTCACGATTCATCCACGCTCCCTGAATCTTGAAGAAGTTATCCATAACCAGATCATTGTAACGGTTTTCGTCAAAAGAAGGATCAAACTGACGGATATGAGCCAGACCTGTTTCAACGTCCTCTCCTCCCGGTGAGGTGTTCTGGTAACCCTGGGAAATCGGAGTTACATTTCCCCCCTGATATGGTGCTGCCTCAAAAGAGTTTATTGAACCGCCTTCTCTTTTTTTCTTGATATAACGATAGATGAGATACCCTATTCCGGCAAGCAAGAGAATTTCAAACAGACCGATACCGCCTCCTCCCATGCCGCCGCCCATGCCGCCGAATCCAAGCCCCCTGAACAGCATGCCGCCAAGCAAGCCGCCAGCTATACCGCCGGCCATACTTCTCATGAACCCGCCGGATGCCGGTTGTTGATAGCCTGGGGAGGGCGCTGCCTGCTGTGACCGGTACGGTGATGGACTCGTCGGTCGTGAGTAGCTCCGTGAGCCGCTACTTCCCATGGAGCGGCTTCCCCCGCCTGCTCTGGCATATGCTTCATATTCCAGAACGGATGTAGAAAGAAACAAAACGGCAGCCAGCAATGTGAAAAATTTAAAAGCATGTTTCTTCATTAATTTGGAACTCCTTTTGAATGACAAATGACTACGACCTACTCTTGAGCTACAGAGTCTCTAAAATGTAGTGGCTGAGTACGCAAAAATCAAGGCGACCAGAATAAAAAAAGGAGATTGGCCGGAGTGGTACACCTCCGCTTTCAGGTTCTCACGAGCTGTTGTGGTAACATATGTATCCGGCTTAATTTTACTTGGAAAGTTGTGCCCGGATAGCCTCGACTACATAATACGCATCATTGATGGCGGTATAGATGAGGTTGGGATGTTTTTCCTCTGCAATAGATCCCTCGCTGATCTTCATGTAGGATGGCGATATTGCTCCACCGATAACATACACCCCTTTTCGCGTGGATTCGAACTCTGCTGAAAGCAGTACCAGGCGCTCACCCTCTTTGGCAATTTTGCAGACGCCAGATGTGCAGGCAATGCTCTGGATGTTAAGTTTATCGAAAATCGGAATCGGTCCCTGTGAACCGATACAGGCGATAACATTATGCATCGGGAAGCTCAGGGCGTGGTAGAGGTCGATGCCATCGGGCTGCTTGAATTCGTTGATCCGGATAACCAGGCGGTCGACCCCTTCATCATCGACTTCACCGATACGTGGCGTTGCACCATGCAATAGTCTGATGTTTCCGCCCAACAGGATCTCTTCTCCGAGTCGTTGGGCTGTTTCTTTGTTGACATCAAACGTTTCAGCCTTGTGTGCCCAGTAGACCGGGTGGGTGTCTTCAGCCTCACGTTTGGCCTTAAGGATGTTGATGATCACGTCAGCCGCCGTGTTGCCGCCGCCGATTACCAAGGTTTTAATGCCGACATATTTGCCGGGATCATCGACATTCTTGGCTACCATCTTGGCGTCACCATATACGGAGAGCTCACGCGGAATGTTGCTGCCGAAGGAAAGCACCACCTTCTTTCCTTTGAAATCACCTTTGGATGTAACTACCGTCAGCCCATCCCGCCCGTCCCTGATGTCTTCAAAATCCACTTCAGTTTGAACATGAAGATTTTCGTGCTGAACAAAATGCTGAACGTACTGCAGATAACTTTCCACCGTAACCGGCTTGTCTGGTGGGCGCAGTTCATCAACCATGAATGGATCAGGAGCATCTTTGGGTTTAGATGCGTACACCAGCTTTCCTTCAGGATAGGTATTTGCAATCCCTTGAAAAATAGCTTTTCCGGATTCGAGAACAAGATAGGAAAGGCCATGCTTGTGGCAGAGGTAGGCCGTCGAAAGACCAGCCGGTCCTCCGCCAATGATCAGAACATCATAGGTACTGTTTTTCATATTAAAGTCCTTCTGACTTGAGTCATAATAAAGTACGCAGCGATTATAGCATAAATTTTGCTATAAAGATAAAGTAGTAAGGCGCTTGTCATATACGCCAAATGCGCTATGATTAAAACAGAACTATTTATAAAAGGAGGTCATGTATGGAAGATCGAGATAGAAAAATAACTGCGGCTGCTTTGCTGGTATTTGCAGGCGGAGTCATCGGGGCTGGCCTTGCTCTGCTGTTTGCACCTCAATCGGGAAGCAGAACACGAAAAGACATTCTTCGTTACTCAACCAAAGTTCGTAACCGGGCCGATGAGGCGGTGGACGATCTCGCTGACAATGTATCGAACCTGGTTGAAACTATTGGTGAGAAGACCGATGATCTGCTGGAAAAGGGTAAGGATGTGGCGGGGAGCGCCCGTAAAGACCTGATCCGGTTGATTGAGGAGGGCGCAGCGAAGCTCGAAAAGTTCAGGACTATGCTGAGACGAATGTAATTGGTACATAATTCAACAACGGTAAAGGCTGGCGACTGATACGGATGGGTGTATCGGCTGCCAGCTTTTATTGAGCGATCGTTATGCAGCTGCTCCCTACTTCGGGGATGAGCCGGTTGAAGTAATCTATCGTAGCAAAATGATCCGATTGGCGCGGTTCAATCTTTGAACTATAGCGACTGATATAGACAAGATACCGAATTGAAAAGCTTTCAGCTGTTGTTAGGTTGGTCTCACTGTCTTCACCAAGCAGCGTCCGTTCCGGATTATAGCTGATAAAATCCTGCAATTTCCCCCAGAAACGTTCATCTTCCTTTGGCAGGCCCACCTGATGGGCGGAAATAATACCGTCAAAATAAGGGCCTATGCGGGTGTTTTTCATCTTCAGATCGAGTGTTTTCGAATGCGCATTGGTGACCAGCCACACCGCTTTGCCGGCATGCTTCAGGAACAGTAGAAATTCAATCACATAGGGATGAACGGCAATCAGGTGCTCTATCTCCTGTTTGAGAACAGGAATGTCGAGTCTGAGGCGATCCGACCAGTAATCAAGATCGGTCCAGTTGAGGGTGTTTTCCTGGCTGCGAAACAGGCTGTACAGGTGTTCCTTGGCGTACTCAACTGTTGTATGATTGTGCTGACTCCAGCGCTGTGGCACATGCTCCAGCCAGAAGTGGTCGTCAAAATGGCGATCAAGGATCGTCCCATCCATATCGAGCAGTACGGTGTCTATGTCGTTCCAGTCGATGATCATGTGCGGTTCTCGTCCCGTATAAGAATTAAATTGCGTCTCGACAATACGTTTTTGACGAGTAATTTGTCAAGTTACCGTAATAACCGCAGCTCTGCTTTAATAATCCAATTCGTTTGACTTTAATGATACTTGTCGCGTATAAAGCTAGATCCACTATGCTCAATAAACTACTCTACATGGAAACCTTCGGGTGCCAGATGAATGTGAACGACTCCGAGCGAATCGTTACTATGCTGGCAGACCTTGGCTATGCGCCGACGAACGATCCGGCCGCCTCGGATATGATCCTGCTCAATACCTGCAGTGTGCGGGGCGGGGCAGAGGAGAAGGTGTATAGGCGACTCGCAAATCTGCGTATCTACAAGCGGGACGGCAAAAAACAGATTATTGCGGTTGGCGGTTGTGTGGCCCAGCAGGAGGGGGAGGAACTTCTTCGTAAGCTTCCGTATCTGGATCTGGTGATTGGCACCCACAACCTGCATCTGCTGCCGGAAATGGTGCGGGGCGCCGAACGTGGCGAGCGCCGTTCCGAAACGACCTTTATCGATAACGATCAGCGTCTGGACCTTTTCCCCTCGATCAAAGGGGAGTCACGCCTTTCACGCTTTGTAACGGTTATGCAGGGGTGTGACAACTTCTGCTCGTACTGTATCGTCCCTTTTGTGCGTGGTCGCGAGATCAGCCGCCGCTCGGCGGATATTCTGAACGAAGTCAGGCAGCTTGCTGATGATGGGGTCAGGGAGGTTATTCTGCTTGGCCAGAATGTCAACTCCTATGGCCTTAAAACCGAGAATGAGCCGACATTTGCTGAACTGATTCGTCAGGTTGCCGAAATAGACGGAATTGATCGTATCCGTTTCACAACATCGCATCCAAAGGATATGTCGGATGAACTGATCGCCTGTTTTGGCGATGTCCCCAAGTTAAGCGGCCAGATCCACCTGCCGGCTCAATCCGGTAGCGATGCCGTTCTGAAGCTGATGGGACGTGGTTACACCCGTGAGTCCTATCTGGACAGGGTTAATAAAATAAAGGCCCTCCGCCCTGATATCGTTGTTACCGGTGATATCATCGTCGGTTTTCCCGGCGAAACTGACGCGGATTTCGAACAGACTCTCTCGTTGATGGAGCAGGTGCGCTACATCGACCTGTTCTCTTTCGTCTATTCGCCGCGCCCAGGCACCAAAGCGGCAGAGCTCTGTGACGATCTGCCGCGTGCGGTAAAGATGGCGCGGCTTGATCGCTTGATGGAACTTCAGCGTCGCCATACAGGGGAAATCAGCCAGACCTATACCGGTAGCGTGATGTCCGTTCTGGTCGAAGGGGAGGGTAAGTTCCCCGGACAGATTTCCGGCAAGGGGGAGATTGGCCGCATCGTAAATTTCCCCGGTGACAGCTCCCTGATCGGCAGTATTGTCGATGTCAGAATCATCAAAGCCTACCCGAATTCGTTTCTGGGGGAGCTATGAAACAAGTAGTTACGAGGGTATTATGACGAATATCGAACAAGCTGCACCCACAGCCAATAATTTTCTGCGCACCATTATTGACGAAGATCTCAAAAGCGGCAAGCACAGTAGTATCGTAACCCGTTTTCCGCCAGAACCGAACGGTTATCTTCATATCGGTCATGCCAAGGCGATCTGCATCAACTTCGGCCTGGCGCGCGATTTCGGCGGCCGCTGTCATCTGCGTTTTGATGACACCAACCCGGCCAAGGAAGAGTTGGAATACATCGATTCCATCAAGGAGAGTGTGCGCTGGCTCGGCTTTGACTGGGGGGAGCATCTCTATTACGCTTCGGATAATTTTGAACAGTTGTATCAGTGGGCGACCGTTCTGATTGAGGAGGGAAAAGCATACGTCGAGGACCTGAACGCCGATGAAATCCGTGCACATCGCGGCACGTTGACCGAACCGGGCAAGGATAGCCCGTATCGCACCCGCTCGGTAGAGGAAAATCTGGATCTGTTCAGTCGTATGCGTGCCGGAGAGTTCCCGGATGGAACGCGCGTACTGCGTGCCAAGATCGATATGGCCTCGCCGAATATCAGTCTGCGTGATCCTGTCCTGTACCGGATCATCCATGCTCCACATCCGCATGTCGGCGATGCCTGGAAGATCTACCCGATGTATGACTTTGCGCATGGGCAGAGCGATGCAATCGAGGGGGTCACGCACTCTATCTGTACGCTTGAGTTTGAATCCCACAAGCCGCTCTACGAATGGTTTCTGGATAATCTGCCGGTACCGGCACGGCCGCGCCAGTATGAATTTGCCCGGCTGAATCTGACCTATACGGTGATGAGCAAGCGTAAGCTGCAGGAGTTGGTGCAGCTTGGCATTGTCAGCGGCTGGGATGACCCGCGTATGCCGACCCTGGCCGGAATCAAGAGACGCGGATACACTCCGGCATCGGTGCGGGCTTTTTGCGAACAGATCGGCGTTGGTCGCAGCGATTCGTGGATCGATGCCTCCATTCTGGAAGAGTGTGTTCGCACCGATCTGAATGAATCGGCACCGCGAGCCATGGCGGTACTGCGTCCCATCAAGCTGATAATAGACAATTATCCGGCTGATTTGACCGAAGAGTTGCCGGCAGCCAATCATCCTCAAAAACCGGAGATGGGAACCCGTACCATTTATTTCACCCGTGAGATCTGGATTGATGCCGATGATTTCATGGAGGTGCCGAGTAAAGGCTTCCATCGGCTGACTGTTGGCGGTGAAGTTAAACTGCGCAACGGCTATATCGTCACATGTACCAATGTTGTCAGGGATGAACAGGGAAAGGTTCTGGAGTTGCATGGCGAGTACGACCCGGCGTCGCGTGAGGGAATACACACTGCCGATGGCCGCAAAGTTAAAGGGGTTATTCACTGGGTTTCCGCAGCTCACGCCGTGTCCGCTGAAATACGACTGTTCGACCGGCTCTTCAGCGACCCCAATCCTGACCGGGGAGCGGCCGATTACAAGCAGTTTCTGAATCCCGGTTCAGTTGAGACGCTGTCCGACTGCATGCTTGAAGTTGATCTCTCACGATCGAATAGTGAAACCCGCTATCAATTTGAACGTATGGGCTATTTCCGCCAGGATCCGAAAGATTCACTCCCCGATAAGCTCGTGTTCAATCGGATAGTGACATTGCGTGATGTATGGACTACAAAGAAGTAAAACATGAAAGAGTGGTATATAACTATATGAATAAAGAAAAGTTTACATCAGGTTTCGTCTCGATCATCGGTCGCCCGAATGTTGGCAAGTCAACACTTCTGAACTGCATTATCGGCGAGAAAATAGTCATTACCTCGGACAAACCCCAGACTACCCGCAACCGGATTCAGGGGATCCACAACATCCCTGGCGGTCAGATCGTGTTTATCGATACCCCCGGCATCCACACCGGTCGCTCCCGGCTGAACAAAAGTATGGTTGATGTGGCACGTTCGGCAATCAGCGGGGTCGATCTTTTGATGCTTGTCGTTGAAGCCACCACTGCTGCCGATCCCGCCTTTATTCAGGATATCCTGAGCAAGGTGAAGATACCGGTAGTGCTGGTTATCAACAAGATCGACCTGCTATCTGACAAGAATCAGGTGCTGAAGAAAATCGCCGATTGGGCAGCACTGTTTCCGTTCAGAGAAATTATCCCGGTATCAGCCGGTCGCAATGACGGGGTTGATCACCTGGTATCGGTAGTCAGTAGTTACCTTCCTGAGGGACCGGCGATGTTCCCGGATGACATCCTGACCGATATGCCGGAAAAGTTTATCGTGGCAGAGATGATCCGTGAAAAAGTTTTTCGGTTGACCCGTGACGAGGTGCCGTATTCGACGGCGGTTGTGGTGGAAACCTTTATCGAACGTGAGAACGGGGTCATCGCCATCTCGGCGGCCATCATGATTGAGCGGGCCACCCAGAAGGGGATCATCATCGGCTCCAAGGGTGAGATGCTGAAAAAAATAGGAACTCAGGCACGTCAGGATATCGAGCGCTTGCTTGACACCAAGGTATATTTGGAACTGTTCGTCAAGGTAGTTGAAAACTGGAGCGAACGACCGTCTAAATTGAGAGAACTGGGATACGAATGAAACCTTTAGTAGCCATCGTCGGCCGTCCCAATGTGGGCAAATCAACCCTCTTTAACCGCCTTCTGGGCCATCGTCGCGCTATTGTTGACGACACCCCAGGGGTTACGCGTGACCGTAACTACGCCAACATTACCCGCTTTGATAAGCCGTTCATTCTTATCGATACCGGCGGATTCGAACCGGTAACCGAAAATCGTTTGCTACAGCAGATGCGGGAACAATCACGATTGGCGATCGAAGAGGCAGATGTCATCATTTTCATGATGGATGCCAGAAGCGGCCTGACCCCGGCAGACACTGAGGTGGCAGAAATGCTGCGTCGCGTGAAAAAACCGGTATTTTATGTCGTCAACAAGGTTGATGGCGAAAAGTTGGAGAATGATTCTGCCGAATTCTATTCACTCGGTGTCGGAGAGCTGTACACCATTTCGGCTGAGCATAATCGCGGGGTTATCGATCTCGTTGAACACATTATTGATGTGTTTCCGCCGGCTGATGCCGCAGATCCTGAAGAGAATATCACTCGTATCGCCGTTGTGGGACGCCCAAATGTCGGCAAGTCATCGCTGGTCAACCGTCTGCTTGGCTTTGAACGGGTCGTGGCTAATCCGACTGCAGGCACAACCCGTGATTCGGTGGATACTCCCTTTACCTGCAACAAAAAACCATACATGTTGATAGATACCGCCGGTATCCGCCGTAAAGGGAAAACGACCGAAAAACTGGAAAAATACAGTGTCTGTGACGCTCTGCGCAGTATCGAACGTGCCGACGTGGTACTGATGGTGATTGATGCCGAAGAAGGGGTGACCGAGCAGGATGAGCGCATTGCCGGATATATTCATGAAGCCGGTAAAGGGTGTGTCTTTGTCATCAACAAGTGGGATCTGCTCGAAAAGGACAACGCTACTCTCGGAATATATATTGCCAAAATCAGGGACGGTTTCAAATATCTGGCGTACGCCCCTATCGTCTGTGTTTCCGCCAAAACCGGTCAGCGTTCCGGCAAGATCATCGCGACTGTTGATGAAGTTATGGAACAGTACTGTCGTCGTGTCACCACATCGGAGCTTGTGCATGTGTTTACTGATGCAATTGATTCCCACCATGCCCCGCTGTCTCACGGTCGCCGGGTAAAGTTCTACTTTGCCACGCAGGTTGCAACCCGGCCACCGGCCTTTGTAATTTTTACCAATCAACCCGAAAATATCCATTATTCATACGAGCGCTATCTTATCAATAAATTCCGCGACGCGTTCGGTTTCGACGGTGTTCCCTTGCGGTTGATGTTCCGGGGAAGGGATAAAACCGACACTTCTCGCAGTAAAGGTGGAACGGAGCGTCATACATAGTAAGCAAACCCTATAAAGGCTTTACTTGAGCTCACTGTTGCGATATATTTTGCCGGATTTTACCCACCTTACGGAATAAAAACTGCTGGTGTGCCATCCGAAGTTTCAGAATGGATATCTATGCAGATGGATTATGATAAATGAGCCTGGTAGGTAACCTCGAAGAGCTTGGACTTGGCGAGATTTTACAGATTGTCAGTCTGAGCAGAAAAACCGGTGTCCTTTCCCTTACCAGCAGGGGAAGGGATGGCTCGGTTTTTTTTCGTCACGGTCAGGTTGTAAGAGCCTCTTCAAGTACCTATCAGCAGAGCTTGGGAGAGGTGCTGATTCAAAAAGGGGTTATTGATCTGGCTGTGCTGCGTAAGAGCCTTTCTTTGCAGCAGCAGAACGGGTTTCAGGATCGTTTGGGGGTAATTCTTGTAAAAAACTTCGCCATTTCACAAGAGATAATTGAAGAAGTGGTGCGCGAACAGATCGAAAATGTTATATTTTCGCTGTTTGCCTGGACAGAGGGTACGTTCAAATTTGAAGTCCAGAGCTCATTTGAAACGGTTGGTGGTACAAATATTGATCCGCTACAGTTCATACTGGATCAGGGGCTAAATCCGCAATTCCTTGCGATGGAAGGCACCAGGATTCGCGATGAAAAACGTCATGCGGCTGAAATGGGTTGTGACGTTAGTGAATCGACTGACGCCGCCGCTGATTTAGCCTTTGATCTGGTAGCCGGGACACATTCACCCGCCACGCGCCCGCTGGTGGTTCAGTCGCCCGTCGTTATTGTTGACGATGACGGCCCGACACTGCGTGCCATTGCTGACGGTCTTACGAAAAATGGTTTTGTTGTCCATGCCATGACGCGCAGCGAAGATACACTTATTAAGGTGGACTCCCTGCACAGAAGTGGTGAGCGCCCCACCGTTCTGGTTGACCTGATTATGCCGAAAATGGATGGATCAGGTGTGCTGGGTGGTGTTGAACTACTTGAACTCCTGCATAACAACTTCAAAGATCTGCAGCTGATTGTCATGACCGATTATCATTACGCAGAGGCCGAGAAAAAGATTCGTGACCTTGGCTACTCTTTTATCATTAAACCCCGCCGGGTTGAAATCAATACCCCTGCCATCATGGACGCTTTTCTTACCCAGGCGACTCATGTCATCCGTGATGGAAACATTTCCGGGGAGTGGCAGGACCGGTTCAATCTTGGGGATGAACTCCGCATCGAAATGGGAGAAGACGATGACATGCCGCGTGCCGTTGAGTCTCATCAGCAGAGTGGCGGACTTTCTTTGTTGCGCGGTATGCTCGAAGAGCTGAACGACCCTGATCTGCAAGGTGGGGTGCTGTTACTGGTACTTCGCTTTGCTTCCGAATTTGTAAATCGGGCGATCGTTTTTACCGTCAATGACCAGGTTATTTCCGGTTTCGGGCAATTCGGTATCACCGGCGATAGAATCAGCGGCGATGAACGGGTACGGGCGATACATGTACCCCAGGAGTCCGGTTCAATGTTCGATGAACCGTTTCAAACAGGTCAACCATGCACGTTCGCTCCCGTTCCTACATCGGTCGATTCCCATCTCTTTGAACAATTGGGTGGCGGCATCCCCGCCGAGGTTTTTATCGGTCCACTGATCAGCCGGTCTCGGGTTATCGGGTTTCTCTATGGTGATAACCTCCCTGAAAAGAAACAGATTGGTGATGTCGAACCGCTGGCTATCTTTCTGGCGCAGGCGGGGATCTCAATGGAAAAAACTTTATTAGAACGCCAGCTTAGTGAGAGGGTGACCCCGTGAGTTCCAAGACCATTCTGATTGCCGATGACTCGGCGACCATGCGTGCCATGCTGGTTGCTATCGTTGATGCACTTGGCGACTACCAGATAATTGAGGCCTCCAGTGGCTTTGAGGCGTTACGACTTCTACCGCGGGATCATGTTGACCTGATTCTGACCGATATAAATATGCCTGATATCAACGGACTTGAGTTGATCAGTTACCTTCGTACCAATCCGAATTATAAAGATATCCCCGTTTTCATCATATCAACAGAGGGGAGTGCAAAGGATATTGAAAAAGGTAAGCAGCTTGGAGCTGACGAATATGTGGTCAAGCCTTTTTCTCCCGTAATTCTCCAACAGTTGATCAATCGATATTTAAACAAAACGTCCCGACATGTGTCTTGAGGTATATTTGTAATGAGTGAACAGAGCGCCACACATACGAAAGCCGTTCAGGATTTTCTCGCTGAAGCGGAGGAGATTGTCGAACAGCTCGGTTCTGAATTGGCCGATCTCTCCGATATGGCAGAGAGTGGAGAATTGGTTCCTGACGTTCTGAACTCCATTTTTAGAGGAGCTCATTCCCTGAAGGGGTTGGCGGGGATGTTCAGCTTTAGTGGTGTCGCCGAGCTTGCACATAATATGGAAAATTTGCTCGACTGGCTGAGACTTGGAAAATTGAATCTTACGCAGCAACTTATGGCTGTTTTATTTGATGCTCATGAGCTGCTTAGTACCCTGATTCGAGTCCTTGCCTCAGGCGAAGATACAAATATGGCGGTGGAAATTGCAGCGTGTGTGACCAAAATCAATGCCTGTCTTGCGCCACCGGAAAAGCAGAGCGGTGCGTCTCCTCTGGAAGCCCTGGGGCTGCCTGCCCATATACGTGGCGCTCTGACTGAATACGAAGAGCATCGTTTGAAAGATAATCTGGCCAAAGGTAGAATAATCTTTACTATTCATACATCATTTGACCTGAGCACATTTGATACTGAGTTGTCTGTCGTCACGGATTTACTGAAGGGGTGTGGAGAAGTTATCAGTACCTTGCCGAGTGTCGGTGAAAATCTTGATACAAACATCGATTTTGAAATTTTGTTCGGTTCCAAGTGCACTCTCGATACGTTGAAAACAACCGTTGAGCGGGATAACGTTACTGTTGCCCAGCTCGGTTCCAGTGTGGCACCGGAACAACCGAAGGTTACTACGGAACCTTTTGCTCCTGAAACAGTCAAAGCCATTGTTGACACCGGAGTACCGGCAGTTGCAGTTATTGCCGCACCGCAAACTCCAGCCCCAACCCTGACTCCTACCTCCGATGACGCTGTTCTCAGTGCCAAAAGTATGAGCAGGACTGTTCGGGTTGATATCGGTAAACTTGATGAATTGATGAATATCGTCGGTGAACTCGTCCTTGCCAACTCGACCATTGCCGGTGTTACTACCAAGATGCGCAATGAAGGGTTTTCGCACATGGCTATTGAACTGGGGAAGGCTGCAAAAGGACTTGAACGCAAGCTTTCTGATCTCCAGAAGGGGGTCATGGAGATCCGTATGATCCCGATCGGGCAATTGTACGAGAAGATGTCGAGAATTGTGCGAAAAATTTCACGAGAGCAGGGTAAGCGGGTTGATCTCAAGTTTTTTGGGGCTGATACGGAGCTGGATAAACTCATTGTTGAAGACATCTCAGATCCGATGATGCACATCATCCGTAATGCTATAGATCACGGCATTGAGCCCGGGGATGTGCGTACGGCACAGGGCAAAAATGAAAAGGGTACCATCAAGATTTCATCGTATCAAAAAGGAAATCACGTTGTTATTGAAATTGAAGATGATGGCGGTGGCATTGATGTCGAGAAGGTAAAAAATAAGGCATTGCAAAAGGGGTTGGTGAGCGACATAACTGCAGTGTCTGACCGTGAGGCAATCGATTTTATTTTTCTGCCCGGTTTTTCAACCAATGAGGTTGTAAGTGAGGTTTCCGGACGCGGTGTCGGTATGGATGTTGTCAAAAACAACATCTCGGCAATTTGCGGAATGGTTGATATCGAGACACGGAAGGGGGAGGGGAGCCGCTTCATAATAACCCTGCCAATCACGCTGGCTATTATCAAAGCCCTGATCATACGTTGCAGCGGCAGAACCTACGCTCTGCCGATCACATCAGTCCTCGAGTCGCTGTTGATGACTGACAAGGATATTAAGACGGTAGAGCGCAAAGAGATCGTACAACTTCGTGAATCTACGTTGCCTCTGCTGAGGCTTGAACACTATTTTGACATCCGTCGCAGTGACGAACCTCCGAAAGAATTTTATGTCGTTGTCGTCGGCGTCGCAGAAAAACGTCTTGGAATTGCGGTTGATGATCTGATCTCCCAACAAGATATCGTAATAAAACCATTGGGTGATTCATTCAAGCGGTTCCGAGGGATTTCCGGTGCGGCAGATCTTGGTGACCAGCGCACAATTCTTGTTTTGGATATTGGCGGAATAATCAATGAAACAATGCGTTCCGGGAGCTGATACGCATGTATAAAAGCTATTTCGGCTTTAAGGAAAAACCGTTCAGCAAAACCCCCGATCCACGATTTCTGTTTTTGAGTCGCGGCCATGAAGAGGCGCTTGCCCGACTTGAATTTGTCGTAGAAGAACGTGAACTAGCTGTTTTGACCGGAGAAATAGGCTGTGGTAAAACCACACTATCGCGAGCTTTGATGGATCGTCTCGGGTCCCGTTTCCGTTTCTGTTACATTATCAATCCGCGCTTGAATGCGATAGAATTTCTGCGCACTATTGCCAGGATTCTTGAAATAGAACAGCCGGCCGATGCCAAGGACACCCTGATTAATCAGATTCATACCGCTGTATATTCTCTGAATCAGCGTGATATATGTCCCGTACTGGTGATTGACGAAGCCCAAATGATTACAGATGCAGAAGTATTTGATGAGATCAGGCTTCTGACGAACTTTCAGCTGGACGATCGCAATCTGCTTGGTGTTGTTATTATGGGGCAACCGGAATTGCGCCCGATGATGGCATCCAGTCGTTTCGAACCTCTGCGGCAGCGAATTTCGCTGCATTACCATCTGAAACCCTTGTCGCTGGATGAAATAATGGAATACCTTGATTTCCGGCTCGAGGCTGCAGGCGGGGCTCCCGGTTTGTTTACACCGGATGCGGTACAGCGCATTCATGAACTGAGCGACGGAGTGCCTCGCAAAATAAATTCCATGGCAACTAATGCTCTGCTGGTCGCATACGGATGCGACGCAGCCCTGATTGATTCGGCCATAATCAATGAAATTAAAGATGAATTGATGATGTAGGCGGTATAGATATGGATCTTGCAAAAATCAGAAAAAAATCGTTACAGACGCTCAAAGAGCCTGATGCTGAGTGTTTTATCGCCACGTCATCTCTACCCGAACCGGTACGGAACACGCCAGAGGTTGTCCGTGCTGCTCCCGCTTCTACTGGGGTGGATTGCGGTCAGAAAGAATCCTGCTCTACGCCGGGTGTGTCCGTACCAGCAGCGCCATTGGTTGCCGCTAAACGCCCGGAGCGTGTTGCCACAACATACACGCCTCTGGAAGCGATTCTGGCCGGCAGAAGCGCAGCAGGGTGTGATAATGAGTCGATCCTTGCAGACGATGATACCAGTGAGATCATCGCTGATTCCTGTCTCGAATTTCTCTGTTTTCGGGTTTCTGATGAGATCTATGGTGTAAATATCATGGATATAAAAGAAATCATCAAGCCGAGAGAGGTCACCGAGGTTCCTCGTGCCCCGGTCTTTGTCTCAGGTGTCCTTTCGTTGCGTGGCACAATAATTCCGATTATTGATATGCGTATTCGGCTCGGTCTTGATCGCAAGGAGCCCACCGGCAAAGAGCGGATAATTGTCATCAAAAATAATAGTTCATTCAGCGGCCTACTTGTTGACGAGGTGATTCAGGTTGTGCAGGTACAACCGGATGCTGTTGAAGCAGCTCCGACTGTTCTGGACGGTATTGACCGTGACTTTGTCAGCGGTCTCGGTCGTTCTGGCGGACGACTGCTAATAATTGTAAATCTGGAAAACATTGCGGACATTAACCTGTGCTAAAAGGGACCGGAGAGTAGTATGGACGCTGCACTAACTCATATCGAACTGGCCTGTTTCAGCATCGGTGACAGGCTGTTTGCCGTCGATATCATGAGAATTCGTGAGATTCTTGTTCCCCAGAAGCTCGCGCCGCTGCCGTGCACTTCTGACCTGCTGGAGGGTGTTATTAATCTTCGCGGGTCAGTCATTCCGGTTATGAACATGCGTAAGCGATTCGCCATGCCCGTTGGGAACGACGCACCGGTCGGCAAGCTGCTGATTGTGTCACTGATTAATCAATTGCTGGCCCTTGTTGTGGACGACGTCATGGAGGTAGTTTCTGTGCCGTTTACCGATATAAAACCTCCGATTCAGGTCGCATCAGGGGTGGGGATGGAATTTATTTTAGGTGTATGCCTATCGAATGACCGTGTCTTTATGATTCTGGATATTGACTCACTCCTCTGCAGCACTGTTCATACCGATGTATCGGCAGAGTGCTAGCATCAATACGTTTCATAAATGGTAGTAAGGTAAAAGTGCCTTCTGTATTTTTACGGGAGAAGACACCTCCGTTAACGCACGTATCAATTTTGTCATGTTCAGGAGTTCTCAGGTGATGGATCTTCACAGTATACGCTCTGCCCTTCAGTCTGCTGATGAAGAAATTCGCAGATCAGCCCTGTATTCGTTGAGGGACATTCCGGGCTCTGACGCACAAGATATTATATTTACCGCAATGGGTGACGAAAGCTGGCGGGTACGAAAAGAGGCCGTAGAGTGTTATATTTACTCGCGACCGCGTCTCAGTTCTGTTGAGCAGTTGTTGAATCTTCTCCGGAATAAAGATAACGCCGGTTTAAGAAACTCAGCAGCTGAAGCCGTTATCCGTCTCGGTTCTGCATCTGCCTCGCTATTGATGAAAATGGTGCGGGATCAGGATAGTGATGTACGCAAATTTATAATTGATGTCATGGGTGCTATCGGTGATCCCGTTTTTGTTCAAGCACTACTGCACACCTTGAATGATCCCGAGGTAAATGTAGCTTCAGCTGCTGCGGAACAGCTGGGTGTACTGGGTGATACGGAAGCCGCAGAACCACTTATGCAGGCAATTCTGGCGAGAGATGAGGTGCTTTTTCGCTTCAGCGCTCTGGGGGCTTTGGGGCTTCTGGCAAAACCGGCTCCGGTCCCGGAAGCGCTGGTAAAATTGGCAGAGCAGGATATATTCAGAAAGGCTGTTTTTGAATGTTTGGGCACCATTTCTGATGAAAGTTCCTTCAGGCTGCTGTTGAATGGCTTTTCGTGTCGTCAAAAAAACAGTCGTGCTGCCGCTGTCAAAGCGCTGTATAAAATCCACGAGCGATCTTCGTCTGTCTCACAGGCGAGGATCTGTGAAGAGCTCCGGTTACTTACGGGAAATGACATTATTTCCGGCTTGCTGGAACTGTTTGACCGTCGGGATGGGGTGTTAACTGAAGCCCTGCTTTGGATCAGTTCCGAGACCAGAGATGCTCGTTTTATTCCGTTGCTTATTGAGGCGTTTGCTGATGATCGCACCGCCAACGCATCCCTTTCAATCTTGAAAAATTTTGGTCGTGAAGCGTTGCAAGAAATAATTCCACGATATTCAATTCTTGATGAGAGTGGGAGATGCGGTCTCTGTCTTCTGATTGCCGAGTGTGCCTATGCCGGTTTTGATGATGTTATCCAGAAAGCGTTGCGTGATCCATCTGCGCAGGTTCGTAAAGCTGCTGCGATGGCGGTTGGAAAGCTTGGCCTGACCACATTGATTTCCGACCTGATTTCACTGATTGATGATAGTGAGGCACACGTATATGCGGCGGCTGTTGCCAGCTTACAGTCACTTATCATGATCAGCCGACCTGAGATTCTGGCACAAGTCAGTCTTTTCTGCTCATCAAAAGTATTGCAGCATCGAAAAGCCGCCGCGCTTTTGCTGGCATCGCTTGGTGAACGGGACCGGTTACTGCTGTTGATGAAAGATGAAGACCCGCAGGTACGTAAAGCTGCTGTTACGGCACTCGCCGACAATCGTATTGAGACATCCGGTTCGATCCTTGTTCTTGCACTTGCTGATGAAGATCCCGATGTCCGTATCGCCGTCGCCGACGCCCTCGGATATTTACGTGATACGACGGCACTTGATGCTCTTGAGTATGTTATAAACGATGAGGATGCCTGGGTGCAGTCTGCTGCTTTGAAGGCCATTGCCAGGATTGAACCCGCCAAGGCATGGTCAATTATTAAAAGCACTCATACCGTAACTGAAGGCCTGCTGATGATTACGAGTTTAAAAATTCTCGAGGAAATCGGCGGTTCTGAAGCGGAAGATATTATCCGGCATGCTCTTCACAACAGTGATCCGGATATTGCCCGGCAAGCTGCGATGTCGCTTGAGTGCCTTATCGCTACCAAATCTATGTAGGTTGTTCATGACGTTCTCTTTTGCACACGTACATAGTATGTCTGATGATGAATTCCTCCTTTTGCGGGATTGTATCTACGGTCATTGCGGAATATATTTTGATCAGGACTCAAAGTATATTCTTGAAAAGCGTCTTTCCCACCGTTTGACAGACTTGAATCTCCTCACGTTTTACGACTACTACCATTTTTTAAAGTATAACCGTAATAAAGATCAGGAACTCATGGATATCATGGATGTTCTTACGACGAATGAAACGTACTTTTTCCGCGAGTCGTTCCAGCTGAAAGCTTTTAGCGATGAGATAATTCCTGAACTGATCAAAAGTAAAGTTGCGCGCGGTAACCGTTCCCTGCGGATATGGAGTGCCGGATGCTCGACGGGGGAAGAACCGTACACCATTGCGATGCTGCTGAGTACTATTCCTGAACTTTCGGGATGGAAAATAGAGATTATCGGTACTGACATCAGCCAGAAAGTATTACAGCAGGCACGTCGTGCCGTGTATGGCAAATCGTCTTTTCGGGCGACAGAAGAGAGCGACCTGCGACGATTTTTCCATCAGCAAGAAGACGGCTATAAAGTAAATGATTCTATCCGGGAGTTGGTAACAATCAGTCATCTCAATCTTTTTGACACACATCGCCTGGCCATGCTTGGTAAGGTCGATCTTATTTTTTGTCGTAATGTGATTATCTACTTTGACCTGGCAGCCAAAAAACGCGTCATTGAATCATTTCACTCGGCACTGTATGATGGCGGTTTTCTCCTTCTGGGCCACTCTGAATCTCTCATGAACATCACGACCCTGTTCACGCTCCGTCACTTCAAAAACGACATGATCTATCAAAAACCTGATCGTTTTTCAGCAGGAGCCCCTCTGTGAAAAAGATAAAGATCGTTGTCGTTGATGATTCGGCTTTTAGCCGTCGTAGTATAACCCGCATGCTTGAAGGACTCGACTTTGTTGATGTCGTCGGATTTGCGATAAACGGTGAAGAGGGCATACAAAAGGTTATTGCACTTAAACCAGATCTGGTAACACTTGATCTGGAAATGCCCAAGATGGACGGATTCACTCTGCTGCGCATTCTGACGACCCGCTTTTCACTGCCGGTGATCGTTATTAGCGCCCTCAGCGGAGCAGACAAGGTCTTTAGAGCACTTGAGCTCGGTGCGCTCGACTTTGTGGCAAAACCTTCCAGCAGTGCTTCAGTTGATCTGCTCTCCATAAAACAAGATCTTCAAAAAAAAGTACAGCAGGTTCTTGCGCTTAAATCGGGTATTCATGTTCGCTCAGCCTCCGAGAACCCTGAACGAAGCGCTGCCGCGTCTGTACAAGCGGGTAAAGCCGGGATTGGAATGCAGCATGCCATTGATCTGGTTGCTATCGGTTCTTCGACCGGAGGACCTCCCGCTTTGCAGCAGATATTCTCTGCTTTTCAACAGAAATATCCTTTTGCGGTCGTTGTATCCCAGCATATGCCGGCCGGTTTTACAAAGGCCTTTGCAGACCGGCTCAATCGCAGCTCACTTTTTGACGTAAAAGAGGCTGAGGATGGCGATCTTGTCCTTCCGGGCAGAATTCTGATCGCCCCAGGTGGAAGGAACATGGTTTTTGAAGTATGCGGAGGACAGGTAACGGCGCGCATCGTTGCACCTTCGGAATCCGATCGCTACGTTCCCTCTGTTGATGTCATGCTTCAGTCGTGCGCCGGCATTTACCGCAAGCGGGTAGTCGCCGTGATTCTGACCGGCATGGGTAATGACGGCAGTAAAGGGGTTCGGATCATAAAGGAACAGGGCGGTACTGTTATTGCGGAATCAGAGGAAACCGCTGTCGTATACGGCATGCCGCGCGAAGCGGTGGCGACCGGCGTTGTTGACCGTTGTGTCCCATTGGATCGAGTTGCAGCAGAAATCATTCTGCAGGGCGGTTTTTCCTGAGTATGATCGGACCGGGGACCGCAGCCACTACAGTAAACTAAACAAACAATCAGATTTATTCAAGATACGAAAGGAAATTACCGTGGAGCAGAAGTACTTACCGAAAGACGTAGAGCAGAAATGGCAGTCCGTCTGGGAACGCGAAAAAACGTTCAAGGCGACCGAAGACAGTGAAAAAAAGAAATACTATCTACTGGAGATGTTCCCCTATCCATCCGGACGTATTCATATGGGACACGTCCGTAATTATTCTATCGGCGATGTTATCGGCCGCTTCAAGAGAATGCGCGGCTTCAATGTCATGCATCCGATGGGGTGGGACGCGTTCGGTATGCCGGCTGAAAACGCCGCGATCCAGAATAAGAGTCATCCGGCGACCTGGACACACGAAAATATCGCATACATGCGGAACCAGATTAAGAAGATGGGCTTTTCCTATGATTGGGACCGGGAACTGGCAACCTGCGATGTCGACTATTATCGCTGGGAACAGAAGCTTTTTCTGGAAATGTTTGCCAAAGGGCTGGCCTACAAAAAGACCTCCTTTGTTAACTGGTGCCCGAAGTGCGAAACCGTACTTGCCAATGAGCAGGTTGAAAATGGCGGCTGCTGGCGCTGTGACAGTGATGTTAACCAGAAAGAGCTTGATCAGTGGTTTTTTCGCATAACCGATTATGCCGAAGAGCTTCTTGAATACACCCATAAGCTTCCCGGTTGGCCGGAGCGTGTGCTTGTCATGCAGCGCAACTGGATCGGCAAGAGTTATGGCTGTGAGATCGACTTTCCGCTCGAAAACAGCACAGAGTCTATCCGGGTTTTCACGACACGTCAGGATACCGTTTTCGGTGCGACGTTTATGTCTCTGGCGCCCGAACATCCGCGTGCCCTTGAACTGGCCACCCCTGACCGGAGAGAGGCGGTGGTCGCGTTTATCGATAAGATAAGAAAAACTGATCGCATCAAGCGCACCGCCGATGATTTTGAAAAAGAGGGGGTTTTTACCGGTTCATACTGCAACAATCCGTTGACCGGAGAGCGGATGCCGATCTTCCTGGCCAATTTCGTCCTGATGGATTACGGCACGGGAGCCGTCATGGCGGTACCGACCCACGATCAGCGCGATTTCGAGTTTGCCAAAAAATACGATCTGTCGCTGAAGGTTGTTATCCAGCCGGCCGGGACAGTACTCAATCCGGCCAGCATGAGTGAGGCATACACCGAAGCGGGGATTATGACGCATTCAGGCCAGTTTGACAACTTGCAGAGTGGTGATGCAAAAGAAGCGATAGCAGACTTTCTCCAGGCTCAGGGGCACGGCACCAAGACAGTCAATTTCCGGCTCAGGGATTGGGGCATTTCCCGCCAGCGCTACTGGGGCAATCCGATCCCGGTGATCTATTGCGACAGCTGCGGCGTGGTACCGGTACCGGAACAGGATCTGCCGGTCATTCTTCCGAAAGATGTCGCGTTCAGCGGCGAGGGGGGAAGCCCACTGGCCCAGATGGAGTCCTTTGTACACTGCTCATGCCCCGTATGCGGGAAAGCCGCCCGGCGTGAAACAGATACGATGGACACCTTCGTGCAGTCATCATGGTATTTTCTGCGCTACTGTTGTCCAGACTTCAAGGACGGCATTCTTGATCGCGACGCCGTTGACCATTGGATGTCGGTTGATCAGTACATCGGGGGCATCGAACATGCCGTGTTACACCTGTTGTATGCCCGCTTTTTTACGAAAGTGATGCGTGATCTGGGACACATTTCTGCAGATGAACCATTTGTTAATCTTCTGACGCAGGGTATGGTCATTAAAGATGGCGCCAAGATGAGCAAGTCGAAAGGAAATGTTGTCGATCCGGACGCGCTGATCTCAAGGTATGGGGCCGACACAGCCCGCCTGTTTTCACTCTTTGCGGCGCCTCCTGAAAAAGACCTGGACTGGAACGACCAGGGCGTAGAAGGCTCGTTCCGTTTCTTGAGTCGTATCTGGAAACTTGTCCATGACCGCCTTGACATAATCCGGAACGCCGGACCGGTTGATACCGGCTTGCTGTCTGCTGATGAGCGGATTCTGCGCCGAGCCGTACATAAAACGATCCGTAAAGTGACCGAAGATCTGGATGAACGTTTCCATTTTAATACGGCGATAGCTTCCGTAATGGAGCTGCTCAATATTCTGCAACCTGCAGAATTATCAACACCGCAATTTCCGGCCGTCATGAAAGAAGCTCTCCAGAGCGTCATTCTGCTGATGGCCCCTTTTGTCCCACATATCACAGAGGAACTCTGGCAGCGTCTGGGCAATTCATCTCAATTAACTCAAACTTCCTGGCCCGACTATGATCGGAGTGCCGTTGTTGATGATGAGCTCCTGATTGTTGTTCAGGTTAATGGCAAGTTGCGTTCAAAGATACATGTTGCTGCCGCTACCGGTGATGATGAACTTAAAGCGCTCGCGTTGGCAGATGAAAAGGTTGCTCCGTACATCTTGGGGCTGACAATCCGTAAGGTTATTTGTGTGCGGGGCAAACTCGTTAATATTGTGGTGGGGTAGAGAATGTCAGCTTCAATATGGGGTCGTTGTTTGCTGCTGGTGCTGCTGCTGAATGCAGTAGCGGGGTGCGGGTATCATCTGACGAACTCCTCCTCCGGGCGACTTGGGTCTGCCCAGAAAATATGGGTACCTTTCTTCCGAAACGAGAGTATCAGTCCAAGTGCACAAACCGTTGTGCGCAGGGCGTTTTATGACGAACTTCACGCTCTGCGCGGATTGAATCCTGCAGAGAGTGAAGCGGCTGCCGATCTTGTCATGAAGGCGAAGATTATTTCCTATTCCAGCGTCGCGGTTTCGTATAACGCCCTCGATCAGGCTCGTGAATTCAAATTATCACTGACTGTCGAAGTTGAAATTGCCAAAAAAGGAAGCGCGTTACCGCTCTGGAAAGGACAGATTCAAGCGGATAAGCAGTATCCTGCCAGCGGGGATCTCGCCCTGCAGCGCAATGCTGAAGAACAGGCTCTTGATGCCGCCTCCCGCATTATTGCTCATAAATTCATTTCCGCTTCAGAAGAGCACTACTGACCATGACACCCCAGGAGTTTGAAACATCCCTCAAGAAGGGTGTCGTACCAACCGTCTGTTTTCTTTACGGTGAAGAGCAGTTTCTGGTCGAACGGGCGGTCCATATGCTGCTTGAACGGGCCATAGACCCGACGCTTAAAGATTTTAATTTTAATATATACTTTGGCAATGAATCCAAAGGAATAGATATAGTTGATTCAGCTCAGACCCTGCCGATGTTTTCAGAGCGGCGTGCGGTTCTGGTTAAACGGGCCGAACAGCTGAAAGCTGACGCTCTTGAAGCCATGCTCCCGTATATCAAGAATCCGTCGTCTGGTACCTGCCTGCTGCTGACCGGTACCAAGATCGATCAGCGCAAGAAGTTTTTTGTGGAATTAAAAAAGCACGGCGTTCTGGTTGAATACAAACGGTTCTATGACAATAAGCTGGCCGGATTTATTCAAACTGAAGCGGTTGCTCAAGGGAAGCCGATTGAAACAGCCGCAGCAGAGCTCCTGTCCGAACTGATTGGCAACAACCTGCAGGAATTAAGTTCACAGATTGAAAAACTGGTGGTCTACGCCGGTTCAAAGCCGCGTATTGCCGTTGACGATGTTCGTACCATGGCAAGCAGCAGCAAGGCCTTTACCGCCTTTGAACTGGCAAAATTTCTTGGTTTACGCGATCTGCCGAATTCCGTCAGAAGTCTTGATGCACTGTTCCTTCATGGCGAGGATGCGCCGATGATAATTGGTGCTCTGACCAGTCATTTCCGAAAACTATGGCGCGTCAGAGAGCTGCTCGACAAGAAAATGCCACAGGCCGATATCGGCAGGGAACTTAATATAAATGCATTCTTTTTGGGTGATATTGTTACGCAGGCCCGTAATTTTCCGAGAAGAGAATTACAGCGTATTTTTGAAGAATTTTATCGGTGTGACGTTGCATCAAAAACCGGCGGCGGCCAGTCCTATAACCTTCTGCACGGGATGGCCATGGGCATCTGTACCGGCGGATGGTAATTCCGGTTCCACATCGGGGCGCTATCTTCTTCGTCTTCTCAATCCTCGTCGCCTAGATTTCATACGTGATCCGGAACTGGAATAACAACAAGTTACAATTTACTACAATACAATTTACTACAAGGGGTAACCCCAACATCCACACTACCAGGGATCAAATTTCATAAATAGACACAGCAACCCCAGGTTCAGTTTTGTGCAGCGTGCCTTCAGGGACTTCTGAGTTACATTTACCATTAATTATTCTCCTGTCTCAAATATCGATAAATAGTTTCGCGATTACATTTGTATTCTTTGGCAATCTTGGTCTTCGGTATGCCAGCAGCAACCTTTAACTTAACGTCTTTTACCTGGTCATAGGTGAGTGAGGCCTTTCGACCCTTATACACTCCTTTGGTTTTCGCTATCTTTATACCCTCTGCCTGGCGCTCCCGGATAATTGATCGTTCAAATTCAGCGACAGCTCCCATGATTGAAAGCATGAGAATACTCATTGCTCCTTCGTCACCTGTGAAAGTCAAACCTTCCTTCACAAACTGAACTTTTACACCTCGCACCGTTAAATCTTGAACCAGTTGTCTGAGGTCCATTAAATTTCTGGCCAACCGATCCATGGAATGAACAAATAGGTGATCACCTTTTCTCAGGTGCCGGAGTAATTCTTGAAGTTGAGGCCGATCAGTTGATTTGCCAGAAACTTTGTCAGTAAAAACATTATCGAGTTCAATTCCATCGAGCTGACGATTTGTATTTTGATCTGCGCTTGAAACTCGGACGTACCCGACCCGTTCCCCCGCCATAAACGCTCCTTTATGCCGCTTAAAGTAATGCCTGTGGCGTAACTGCCACAAAAGCACCAATGCACACACTAAAGTGGCATTTAATGTGTATCGCGTCAAGTCTATTCTGGGGTGTACCCCAAAATGACATGTGAATAGATATATCAGAAAACCGGTGGTGGTTCCAGAGGCTGTGATTCCAATTAAGAAAAGCCCAATGAACACAAATAATTTAATTGCATGTGTTCGTTCTGCGTAATTTAGTGCGACGTTGAAACCCACGTCCTATGGACGTGGTCATGTTTAATGGCTATGCCGGTCCCGGGTGGGTATGGCCAATTGGCCGTAAGTCGTTCAATGTTGTTTATTGCGGATACACAAAGGTTTTAAGGCTGCAAAACGGGTATACGCAGCACCATCTGAAAAAGTTGCCTTGCCCCCTATGGGGGCTGATTTCAAAGCCGCGGCCTTTGGGCGCGGATTATTTACTAAGTGAGGGTTTAGTAATGAGAGGCAATGCGAGTAAAATTAGTGAGTTAGGCATATTGGGGCGGGAACTTTAAATTTTATGCTATACTTAGACGGCCTCAACAGCTACTAACCGCTATATTCGATGTCTGTTCGGAGCAAGGGAAGGCTACGCCATGCAAATCAAGATACTTCTTGCCGATGAACAAAAAAGCATGCGCGAAGGCCTCCGCAGTCTTCTTGAAAAATACGACGAGTTTGACGTGGCGGCCGAGGCCGACAGTGGCGAAAGCACGGTCGCCCTGGCAAGTAAATATAAACCGGACGTTGTCGTAATGCATGTCGCCATACCCGACCTGAACGGCATCGAGGCTACCCGCCGAATCATCGGCAAGGTCCCTGGCGCCAAGGTTATAGCCATGTCGATGAACTTGGAAAAACACTCCGTAGTAGAGATGCTTAAAGCCGGCACCAGCGGTTATCTACTGAAGGAGAGTGCCCATGAGGAACTGGTTGACGCCATTCGTGAGGTAGTCGCCGGCAATATTTACATGAGTCCCACTGTTGTCGGTCTGGTACTCGGCGAATATGTCCACAAGCAACTGAGTGAAGAAAACGCTATTTTTTCCATTCTTACGCCCAGAGAACGGGAGGTTCTAAAACTAATAGCCGAAGGACGCAGCACCGGACAGATTGCACTCGACATGGGTATTAGCACTAATACCGTCGATACGCATCGGCAGCACTTAATGGATAAACTGAATATCAGGGGTATAGCCGACCTGACCAGATATGCAATCCGCGAAGGAATTATCCAACCTTAGCAGCACCATCCAGCCAAAATCTTTCTTCTTCCACACAAATATTACGCCACTACGCCATCACTACTTTCCCTGATAGTAATAACCTCACCGGAACTATAAGCTGAACCATGGAGCTCAATCTTGTTTTGTGTTTCTGTAATGTTCAACTGACAGACAGAGTATCTGTGTATACGCTATTTTGGCGCGCGGAGATTGCGCGAAAGGGTGAAAAATGACATCGACAGAAAAGAATACCCACACCA
>Ga0209430_1000747_pt1 | contig 29344 bp, 12 predicted proteins | sample BarGraIncub1133A_FD_184504 | JGI IMG/M metagenome (GOLD analysis project Ga0209430, IMG submission 184504) | Arctic peat soil microbial communities from Barrow, Alaska - Barrow Graham LP Incubations 11-33A (SPAdes) (version 2) | ecosystem: Environmental > Terrestrial > Soil > Wetlands > Peat... | reverse complement strand
TGCGTAATTTTGTTCATCAGCAGTTGCAAAATCAAAGTCGGCACCGATACTGGTATCGAATGGTATTCCATCCACTACAATCAATGGATCTGAACCGTTGTTAATGGAAGTAGTACCACGAATACGTATGGACATACCTGCACCCGGTTCACCACTATTGGCTACAATGTCAACTCCTGCCATACGACCCTGAAGCGCCTCATCAATGGAGGAAACCTGTAATCCTTCTAATTCTTTTGTATCAATTTTAGTAACTGCATAGGATAAGTCACGTTCGGCAATGTTTGCAAAACCGGTATTTATCGTTTTTTTTGCAGTAACCGTTACTTCCGTGATATTATGTGTATCGTCTTCCAATGCTATATTAATAACATCTGAGTTACCGACAGTTTTTGTTATTGTTTTGTAACTGACGTAGGAATACGAAACTATGGTTCCTTTACCACTTACTTTTAGTGTATAGTTACCATCAATATCCGAAATTGTATTATTTAAAATACGGTTGTTTTTGTCTTTTTCAACAACTGAAACACCGATAAGCGTTTGTTTGTCTGAAGCTGAAATTATGGTACCCCTAATAATCATCTTTGTTTGGGCTATCGAAGATATAGATATCAGCAAAGACACAAATATCAGAAAAAATATACTATTATAATTCTTTTTCATATTGATCTGTTTAATTCATTTTTTACTGTTACTGAATCTTTTTTTTGTAGACCAGATAATCATTAATTTCATGTATGACTGCTTTGCCGCCAAAAAAGTTACTATGAGTGGTCCCACGAGTGACAGTTGCAGTTCTTACTTTAGCCGAATATGTTTTACCGGCACTTAAGGATTGAGAAGATACAATTAAATTTCCCGATGCATCTTTTCGAACTGCTAAATATGTTTCATCAATTACATCTTTTAAAGCCGTAGGCCAGGTTTCCTCCTTTATTACCAGGTCATTTGGCATAATATAGGTTAATCCGTCATCTGCAAATATTTTACCTTTCAGTATATGATAAAAAATGAACTTGGATGCTTTAATTTTTGCAGCAGCATCACCACTTTGAAGTAGTGCATAATCGGGCAAATCGCCGTTTGCAACTGCTTTATCCATTGCTGTATTGGTTGGTACAAATATGGTGTAAGTAACATCATTCGAAAGACCGGCCAAATCAGTTGTTTCTCCTTTTAAACATAAAATCAAGTAATTCTTGAATTTGTCCATAAATACATTTTTGGAGCTCGCATCCATAATGTAAGTGAGTAGATCTTTGGATTTATAACCTTCAGGAACAGTAGGCAATGAAACTCTTTTTGAGTATTGAAGCATTTTGTCTATTTTGAAAACCTGCCCGTTTAAAAAGGTTTTATAAGGAGTGGCAGTCACCACGTCGTTATCATCAAAATTGCCAACCATCTGAATTTGGTTATTTTTATAGCGAATCATATCGCCATAATCATTTACTGCAAAAGAGTAGCCACCATATGCACTGGCAAATCCGGGATCAGTTATGAAATTTGTCAATGCACAATTAACCTGCTGGTTTTTTAGTCTTTTGAAAATATGTGACCGAACTAATCGTTGCATTCGGGTTGGAGCATCAAAAGTTCCAATTAAACTATTCGTGTTTGTAAAACCAAAAGTGGAACCTGATAACCATACCCAGTTAAAACCATCACTTTGTAGTTGTTCGGTGGTTGGTAATAATACAGTATAATTTTCCTGAAGATTACCATTAAGTTCACATTTACGCAATTCTTGTTGTAAAGTTAAACTAAAGTATGCATTGAAAGCATTATTCAGATAGCTATAATTCGGATTTAGGAAAATTTCGGAAAATACTGTTTCAAAATATGAACTTTTAATGTAATTATTTGATCCATAAAACAGTCCGTTGCTTGCAGGGGCAACGGTTGGATAATCTGCTTTGTTAAAGTCTGCACCTAAATTACCTTTGCCATTAAACGATTCGCCCCATGCATTCAAACTTCCTTTGTACGTATCGGGCCAGACCAAATCATTTGTCATTTGAGCATTGATAAAATATAACAGAATTTGCGGTGGAACATTTTGAATGCCACCCGGATAAAAAATTGCCAACTTATCAGTGTAAAATTTCGTTACAGCGGCATTGTTGGGAGCAAAAATTGTACTTCCTCCATTTTCATCTGCCGCTGAGGTAAATGTTCTTTCAACATTAATCCAGACTGACAATCCGGAATAATATTTTGTAAATACTTCGTTAATGTTTTTAGTTGGAAAAGCTAAATTAAAGTAACTTGTTGCATCTTTACTAAAGGTGTACGAAATAAAATAAGGATTCCCCGTTATATCGGTTTGGTTAATTATTCGTTTAAATTCCGAATAGTCGGGATTATCTAATAATTTTTCGAGTGTCGGTAGTGGCTCAAGCACCTGGTCAACCTCATGTGCTACTCCATTTTCAGCATACATATCCTGAGTAAGAATAGAAGCGCTTTGAACATTTCTACCGGTATACGGTGTGTTATAAAACATTTCGAAATCAACTTTCGCTTGCGAAGCTGAACGACCATTTTCAAATACAGGACTCAAATAAAAAGGTATGTACTTGTTGTTTTGAAGATTAAGAGAATAAATTGGCATATCAAATGCCCAAGCTGTTTTTCCTAAAATTTTTTCCTGATGAATGGATTCGTAATAGGTGGTTTTTTTCTTGGTACTTGCCAGTGAATCCCAACCTCTGTTTAATACGTCAGTTAAATGTGCGAAGGAATAATTGTTGTAAACAATCGAATAACTGACAATTTTAGTAACCAATGAATCAGGAATGTCAGAAACTGATGCAAGGTTTTTACTAACAAGGTATTTAGCGAATGCCTCATCATTTGGTGCGAAAACTGTGTAAAGTCCACCTGTCTTTAAAATCGAAGCATAAAGTGTTCGATCTACACATTTTAAATAATTAGTAAATTTACCCTGATTTTGTAAAACCTGGTAAATAGGAGGTTCCAACCAACCCGGACGTTCAAAATAAGCATCCTTATCGTTACATCTGACAAGGAGGATTAGAACTAACGATAATAGAACTGGAATTTTAATCAAATTTCTCATGAAACTTATTAATTTAAGGTAATTTATTCTTTTTTTTTGTACTTACTGTATAATCAGCAAATAAACATGGTGCAAAATTACAATTTCGATGTAAGTTTAGTACTGTCATTTTGTACAACTATATAGAAATTTATACAAATCTTTGTGTTTTAAACTGTCTTTCTCGCGTAAAATTAATTTTTAGGTCTTATTGTAATATCTCCGGTTGTTCTCTATTCTATTTGCAATTAAACTGTTGGTGTCCAGAATTCTTATGTTGAGTAACGGCTGTTGATAATTGTCATTTTGAAATACCAAATTATCCTTATATTGCATCCATATATTATAACTGTCGAATGCGGGGTGGTTTTTTTTAGCAAAAAATATAGTTCTAATGTTTATATAGTATTGAATTCTAAAAATGGAATTAGTAACTTTGCCCAGTGATATTCTGCAATCCTGAATAGTAATTCCGGTAAGAGGATTAGTCGGATTGTTTTTTTTTACCAATAAAAGAAGATTAATAGCTGGATATTATCGGACAATTCAGTAACAAATGACATTAAGTTTAAAATATTAATAAATAATTAATTGTGAAAAATCAACCTTTCTGCGTTTTAGCGCTTTTTATTTGTTTTTCTTTTACAGTTTCCGCCCAGTTTGAAAATGAATTAAGTTACTATCAACCAAATCAGTTGTTTGGAGAGCGCTTTTTACCGGGGATTAATTTATCGGGAGTTGATAAAAACGAAAAAAATGAAAAAACAAATGAATCGACAACGTATTTATTAAAAAACACACATGAAATTAATAATTATGTTTTTGCATATTTTAAAAATAATGGAAAAGATGGATTGCATTTGGCCGGAAGTCATGATGGTCTGAACTGGACGTCATTTAAAAATGATCAGTCTTTTTTAGTTCCAAAAGTCGGTAAAGATAGTATTATGCGTGATCCCTGCATAATAAATGGGTTGGATGGAAAATTTCATATGGTTTGGACTGATAGCTGGACAGATAAAGGAATCGGATATGCCAGTTCCGATGATTTGATTCATTGGTCGGAGCAACAGTTTTTTCCTGTTATGGCTAAAGAAGACAGTGCCAGGAATTGCTGGGCACCCGAAATAACAGTTGATCCGGTTTCGAAAACGTATGTGATTTATTGGGCAACAACCATTAATGGAAAATTCCCTGAAACATTTTCTACTCTGGATAACGGTTACAATCACCGTATATATTATGTAACAACAAAGGATTTTAAAACCTTTAGTGATACGAAATTGCTTTATGATCCGGGTTTTAATGTGATTGATGCAACCATTGTACGGGATGGCAAGCAGTATGTTATGTTTTTGAAAGATGAAACCCGTGAACCGGCTCAGAAAAATTTGAAGATTGCCTATTCCGATCAGTTGACCGGACCGTATTCAAAAGCAAGTGCCCCAATAACCGGAAAGTATTGGGCAGAAGGACCGACTACAGAGAAAGTAAATAACCGCTGGATTGTGTATTTTGATAAATACCGCGATCATAAATACGGTGCAATAACTTCTTCCGATTTAAAAAACTGGACTGATATTTCGGATAAAATTTTCGTACCATCGGGACTTAGACACGGAACGATATTTATGGTGAATGATAGTACTTTTGATGTATTGTTAAAGCAATGATCTTTTAAATTCAGACTTACAATACCTATTGCTGATAATAAGTTATTAAGCAGGCTATGTTCGTTAAAGTTGAAATTTCTGTTTTTTGCAGTCATGGGACAACTACTATTACCAATATTTCCGCACGACACTCTCATGATTACTTTGACTCGTGGAGTAAGGGATCAAGATGATGCCCGGCGGCTGACGGTATAGGTATTGCAACTACTCGATACGAAGAGCGTGCATTGGCATTGGTAATAGTTTCCTAAACGTATGCTCAAAGCCTGTTCGAAAATCAGGAAAGCATACTCAATGCAGAGGTTTTATTTTCCATTCCCTCCATAATTGCACAAGGACATGGGTGTTTTGTCGATGTTTTTTATCCATTACCTGCCGTCTTTTACGGTTTACACTACATTATTCTCATGCTTTGTTTCATGCTGCTTTGCAGTATCAAGAACCCTGAACAGTTAAATGACACCACCTGGAGAATTGGGCAAACTGCCCGGTTTTTTTCGCATCCCCGAAGTAAGGTATTTTAGAAAAAAAGTAAAATAGATAACAGACCATGGACGCGTTGACACGCTGCATTTCGAGCTATTTCGCTGGTGAGTAGAAGCACCACCAGAAATGTTTTATATCAATGGTCATGTGTTGCTATACCATGGCTAAATGGCAAATCTTCCCAAACGTTTTGATTCCTGTGAAAAACTATATTAATCAGATCCCACTGAGTTTTGGGTAAACGACTAAAGGGTTTTACCTTTGATGTTTGTGACAAGCGAATTGAATGAGAAACTAAAAACAACCATTGAGAAAATCATAGCAAGAATACTCAAAGATGCAGAACTGGAAATTAGTAGCAACCCCGAAGTAGCAACCCTTACAATTGTGGTCGACCGCGAAGCTTATGAGCCTGCATGTTCAGTTCTTTATGGGAAAAATACCGTATAGCCATCATTGCCTATATCAAAAATGTGAAAAACAAAACAACTAAATTGTTATTGAAGAAGATTTATTCCACTCCCAACTAACGTAATATTGGAATACTTTAGTTCAAATAGATAAATTATTTCGATTGTACTACTATCTATTATTATGTACTAAACTCTATTTCCAATTGAATTTATTTATAGTTTATTTGTATTGTCAATTGTCTTATTCTAATAACTTGTGTTTTAGTCTTAAAATCAGCGGATTGAGAGATAATACACACGTTTGTATCCGAACAAATGGGACTAAAAACAGAGGATGTTTTTAAATTGGAAAAATTGGGTTTGTGGACAGAATTGAACATTCCCGAAGCCAAAATAAATCGTGGTTCAGGAATTTATAATTGCACATTTACGGTTAAAGACCTTGGGAGCAATGAATAGGTATTCGAGTTGATCGACGTCCGCAAAAGCGCCACGACGCATATACAAAGAAATCAATTTTGTAGACCTAAATTAACGTGAGTTCGATATTAGAAAATTATTAATAAATTGATTTACAACTGAATTACTCAAGCACAATTTACCTGATTCCGTAGGAATCTTATAATTGTAGAAAATAATTACAAATTTATTCATTCGACTCCAGACGGAGTCGTACAATTCGCTCCAAATTTCATCTATAAATATTTGAATCCTTACGGATTCAACAAGTTAGCTTTAGTTCTTATATCGAACTTACGTTAAATTATAAAAACTCAAGTTACGCGAACTGGAAATTAATACCAAGTGTATTTTTGAGATCGGTGAAACTAAAAAAAACCCAAGCAAATTTTAGAACGGTTTTCATACCATTCGAAACGTTTCAATAAAATATAATCATTCATAAATTTAGCAATTCACACAATGAAAAAACATCTAAGTATCTATTTATTAATTCTCGGAACATTATTTTCATTCATCCATGCAGAAGGCAAAGTATCTTTGGAAACAAAGTCGACAAAGTTTCAGATTCCTGCTTCACCCCGAGCCACATACAACTTTAATTCCGGTTGGAAATTTATTTTTGGCGATTCAATCGGAGCTGATCAATCCGGATTTAATGATACAGGGTGGTCTAATGTAAGTCTTCCGCATACCTGGAATGATAAAGATACCTATCGTCAGTTTATTAGTCACGGAGGTGGCGACAGAGGTGAAAAGTTGTTTGGTATCGGTTGGTATCGAAAACATTTCAAACTCCCTGCAAGTGCCAATGGACAAAAAGTTTTTCTTCAATTTGACGGTATGCGACAGGCAGGCCGTTTCTTCCTCAACGGGCAACCAATCGGCAAATATGAAAACGGGGTTACTGCTGTAGGTTTTGATATAACTCCGTTTGTCAAATACGACGGACAAGAAAATATTCTGGCTGTGAAAGTTGACAATAGCACTACCTATAAGGAAGAGGCTACAGGCGTAGCATTCCAATGGAATTCGAAAGATTTCAATCCAAACTTTGGCGGACTTAACCGGAATGCATCTCTAATTGTGACGGGTAAAATTTACCAGACCCTGCCGCTTTACGAAAATCTGAAAACAACCGGTATATATATTTATCCCGAAGCCATTGATTTAAAGAAAAAAACAGCTGATTTAAAAGTAGAAGCTGAAGTTGTAAATGAAACTAACGACTATGCTTCTATCACACTTTCGGCTGTTGTAGTCGATGCCGATGGTATGGTGGTTGCAAAATTAGACGGCAATACTTCCGATCTTGTTGCCAATCAGGCAGAAATATTCACAGCTTCCGGGACATTAACCGGTGCACGTTTTTGGGATGTGAAAGATCCGTATCTTTACAATGTTTATACCATTTTAAGTGTGAACGGCAAAGTAGTTGATGTTTGCGATACACGCACAGGTTTTCGCCAAACGGAATTCAAGGGCGGAGTAGGCAAAGGTGGTGTCTGGTTAAACGGACGGTTTGTATGGCTTACCGGATACGCTCAACGTTCTGCGAATGACTGGGCAGGAATGGGTGGTGCTTACCCCGACTGGATGCACGATTTTACGCTGGCCATGATACGCGAAAGCAATGGCAATTATATGCGTTGGATGCACGTTGCCCCTCAACGTGTCGACGTGGAAGCATGCGATAAGTTTGGAATTGTGGAAGTTTGTCCGGCCGGAGACAAGGAACGATTGGTTACCGGTACGCAATGGGATCAGCGTGTTGAAGTAATGCGTGCCACGATGATTTCTTACCGGAATAATCCAAGCATCTTCTTTTGGGAAGCTGGAAACACCATTGTGACACCGGAACAAATGGTACAAATGGTGGCTTTGCGCAAAGAGCTTGATCCTCACGGCGGACGCGTAATGGGTACCCGTGACAACGATCTTTCGGAAGAAAACAAGGCTCTCACTCCAATGTCCGAATATTATGGCGTAATGATTGGTCAGGCTCCGCAAACTGACAAAGTCTCAGGAGATGATATTTTTCGTGGTTACAGCATTGCACGCCGTGATAAAGCACCATTGATAGAAACAGAGGATTTTCGTGATGAAGCGGGTCGTAATATCTGGGATGATTACTCGGCACCACACTTTGGCTTTAAACCTCATATTGTACCCGGACCAAATAATCGACCGGGACCCGGAGGCGATACCTGGCATTGGAATTCCGAAACATTCTGCCTCGCAGCAACCACTCGCTACAATAGTTATGTTCTCAATCGAATAGATAATACTGATCCTGCACACTCGAAATGGTCGGCCTATTGTTCCATTTATTTAACGGATGAAGATGCAGATGGGCGCCAACAAGGCAGCTATGTTTTACGGGTAAGTGGGAAAGTGGACGGAGTCCGTTTACCGAAACCGTTGTTTTATGTTTCGAGGGTTATGCAGAACGAACAACCCGACCTTCATATTATCGGACACTGGAATTATCCTGCTAACACTACCAAGAACATGTATGTTGCTGCCACGCATTGCGACAAAGTAGAGCTTTTCCTCAACGGGAAATCACTTGGCATAGCAGACAAAACATTCGATTTTATTGATAAATACAAGAGTGAAGAAAAACAGGAAGGTGCTGAGCAAAAGGTTGGAGTAAATACAGGGTGCATTTATGAGTTTCAAAATGTAAAATTTGTTCCGGGAAAACTGAAAGCAGTTGCTTCAATAAACGGCAAGGTGGTAGCCCAACAGGAAATCGAAACTGCCGGTGAACCCAAGGCTATCAAACTCACACTACATACCGGTCCGCAAGGTTTACAGGCTGATGGAAGCGACGTGGCGTTGATTGATTTTGAAGTTGTGGATGCTCAGGGACGTCGTTGCCCGACAGACGAGGCAAGAGTTGATTTTGCTGTAAGTGGTCCGGTTATCTGGCGCGGAGGGTTCAATGCAGCGAAGCTCAACACCACAAACAATCTCTATCTTGATACCGAGTGTGGTATAAATCGCGTGGCTATTCGTTCAACGCTTACTCCCGGCACTATTACTGTTACCGCGAAACGGGAAGGATTGACTGGTGCATCTGTAAATATCGAATCAAAAGCTGTTGATATAGCCGGAGGCCTTACCTTAATTATGCCACAAGGTTTACCTTCTGAAACTGTAGTAAAAACAACTGTCGCTAAACCCTGAGAAATGCAATATTTGTCAGTAAAAACAAAAGAAAAATAAAGGACAACAAGTACAAAGAAGCAAATATAAAAAATTAAATATCTAATAGACTTTATTCGGATTAAAAAAAGATTTGATAAAAAACACAATCATTTAATTATGAGTACTATCCATGCCCCTTTCTCCTTTGGAGAAAGGGAGCCAAATAGTAGATTTAAGAAATGCAGCTCTTTTATATAAGTCTAAGTTCCTCTCACTGGAAGAGAGCCTGTACGATAATTGGTGAAGATTTTGGAGAAACCTATAAAATCCTTTAAGGTAAGTAATAAGATGTTAATCAATATAAAATCTAACAACTAAATTGTTACGAATGAAAAACCTCACACTTAAATTAACGCTAATAATTTCTATTTTCTCATTAACTATTCTTTTTTTATCAGATTCAGGTAAAATTAATGCTCAGCAACTTGCCTTCCCGGGGGCCGAAGGTTTTGGTGCTTATGCCACGGGTGGACGTGGAGGCACTGTAGTTCATGTAACCAATCTAAACAATTATGGTCCAGGATCTTTTGCCGATGCAGTTAGCCAACCAAATCGAATTGTTGTATTCGATGTGGGTGGGGTTATCCAAAATGACGGTATAATTATGGTGTCATCGAATATTACCATTGCCGGACAAACAGCACCCGGTGGCGGCATTACCATTTATGGCAACCGATTAGTTAGCAATGGCACGAATGTGATAGTCCGGTTTCTTCGCATACGGGGAAGCATTCGTATGTCGAGTGGTAGTTGCTCATTAACATGCGATGGTGCGACAAACATAATATACGACCATTGTTCCATATCCTGGGGCCGTTGGGATAATGTTCATATCGCAAACAGCAGTGATGTTACTTTTCAGTATTGTATTATTGGTGAAGGGATTGATCCGCAACGGTTTGGTGCAATCACCGATGGAACTTGGAATTGGACAGTTAGCCATTGTCTTTGGATTAATAATACGAGTCGAAATCCAAAAATGAAATGTAATCTACAATATATAAACAATGTAATTTACAATTATGGTAATGGAATTGTTGGCGGTCACTCAGCTGCTGACCATTATCAGGATGTTGTCAACAATTACTTTATTGCCGGTCCAAGTGCTTCTGGAGGTAATTATTTATCAGACTGGACTGCCACAGATCATTTTTATAGCAGTGGTAATTATGTTGATATAAACAAAGATGGTGTACTCAACGGAACCTTGATGACCGATTATAATGGTGCAACAGTAATGACAACAACTAATGCAAATAATATTTCACCAGTTCCGGTAACTGTCGAATCAGCTGCCAATGCATACAATACGGTTTTAAACGATGCCGGTGCATCTCTTGTTCGGGACACTGTTGATGAACGATTACTCAGTCAATTAGCATCTCTGGGTACAAGTGGGCTAATTATTCATTCCGATGCTGAAGTGAATGGACCGGGACGTGTTGCCAACGGTATTCCTCCGTTAGATACAGATCGCGATGGTATGCCCGATAGTTGGGAATTATCTAAAGGACTCAACCCCAATTCAGCTGCGGATGCTAATGGTGATTATAATGGCGATGGTTATACTAACATCGAAAAATATATTAACGAATTAGGAAACACTGCCAATGTATTTAGAACACCAAATTTAAATGGCGTTGCAATTTCGAAAACAGAAATTGATTTAACCTGGACCGAAGCTTCCAAAGTTCACACTGGATTTATTCTCGAAAAGTCATTAAACAATGTTGATTGGGTGCAATTAGCAGATCTAGCAGCAACAGTTGGAACTTACAAAGATTTAGGATTAACACAAAACACTTTATATCAGTATCGAATTAAAGCATATAATGCTACCGAAGCTTCAGGTTATTCGCAAATTGCTATTAAAACACAGTCAGATACACCGATTAATCCATTTCCAACCGATAATTTGTCCAATATAGATTCCGCCAGAGTTGTTTTTACCTGGGATGCTTCATCCGAAGTTATTTCATATGATTATTACATTGGCACCGACCCGGCAAGTCTCGTTAAAACCGCAACAGGACTAACTGTCAAAACATTGACGGCAAACAACTTAATGGGTGCAACTACTTACTATTGGCGCGTTGATGCCATAACGCCATCAGGTACTTATCCAAGTAAAGTATGGACGTTTTCTACAAAAAAAGTTTTCCCTCAAGGAATGGTTGCCTGGTATAAACTTGATGAAAAAAGCGATGTTCAGGTAGCTGATAGCTCTATATACAGAAACGATGGATATCTTATTGATATGGATTCTACTGTCTGGCAAAAGGGATTATTCAATGGATGTGTAAATTCACTTGGAACTGATCCAACCAGTCATATTGAAATTCCACATTCTGATCCATTATTTGTAGATAAAGGAATTTTAGGTATATCTTTCTGGTTAAAATGTGCCTCGCAAAATGCCATTCTTTTCGAAAAACTTGGGGCGGATGAATCGGGTGTACCCAAAGGATATACGGTGGAATTGACAACTACAACGATGAAATTAACACTCACAAGTAATGGAACTTCTGTTGTATCAACAGCCACACTACCGCTTGACTTCTTTAACCGTTGGAACAGTATAGTCATTTGCAGGGATACTGCAATTAAACGAATGAGGATTTATGTTAATACTGTTTTACTTGGCAATGTTACTACATCGTCTAATTTAGATGTAGGAAATAATTCATCAATTTTTATAGGGAATAGCAGTGATTTAACAAAACCATATCATGGTCAATTGGACGATGTCCGGTTTTACAATCTCGGTTTTTACTCCAACAATATGGTCAATACAATCTACAATGCTTATCCAGCTCCCGACCAGGCAAAAAATATTTTTCCTTTAAAGAATGACATTTGTACAAATATTCAGGATTTACAACTTACCTGGCAGGCAGGACCCAATTCTTTTAGTCCTACTTATGATGTTTACTTGGGAACCGATCCGGTTAACTTACCACTAATACTTCCCAATTTAATCACATCCAAAAATATAGTCGTCCCGGGTATTTTAAGTCAAAACACTCAATACTACTGGCGCATAGATTCTAAAAACAGTAAAGGCTCAGCCCCGGGGGAAGTTTGGTCATTTAAGACTAAGAAAATTATACCTAATGGTTTGGTTGGTAATTGGAAACTCGATGAAATCACAGGACTTATTGCTGCCGATAGTTCAATATACCGGAACAATGGATTTGTAAGAAAGCTTACCGGTGATCCTATCCACGAAGTCGGACATTTGGGAAATAGTTTCAATTTCAGTAATGGACGAGATTCAACGCATATCTTTATCCCTGCTGCGAATCAACTGTACTTCGACAAAAATTCTTTCACTATTTCGTTGTGGATGAAAATTGCGGTTGCACCTGTAGCTTCATCATATCTTATCAATAAAGGGTCATTTTTGAATGATCCTAATCGGGGTACGAATGGAAAATGGTATGGTTTAGAGCTTAAAGGAGCAAACTTTACCTTTGCTGTGGATGATGATATTACCAAAAGTGCCTTAACTACCAGCAGTGCTCCGTTTTGCACAGGGCAATGTGTTCATGTTGTTGCAGTGCGTGATTCGGTAGCAAAAAAAATAATAATCTACAGAAATGGTGTTTTACTTTCTTCGTTGGCTGATGTTACGGGATCAATTGGAAATCCTGAAAGTTTAATCATTGCAAATGTTCGGGATTTAAATGCCCCGTATTTTGGATCAGTTGATGAGATTAAAATATATAACTATGCTTTAACGCCTGCTGAAGTAGCTAATTTACATAAGAGCAACGAATTAACCAATCTTTTTAAGATCAACCAGTTAAACGACAAAATAACTATTTATCCAAATCCTGTTGTGGATAAATTATATGTAAAAATCGATAAAGTTTCCGAAAAAAATACTGTAACAATTGAATCAATAAGTGGTGTCAAAATGTTGGAATCAAAAATATTTTCAACATCATCTATCATAATTGACCTATCATTCTTACCTAAAGGTCCATATATAGTGAAAACGACAATTGACTCGCAAACTAATTCAAAATTAATTATAAAAAAATAATAACCACCTAAAAAAAAGGTGTATATGATTGAATGAAAAATTTGAGACCTGAAAGGTTCAACAAAATCAATTTACATGTTGAATCATTTCAGGGCTCTTATATTAGTTTTGTTCTTATAATCCATTTGTTTCTTTTTCAACTAACTGAAATTTACAATCAAGCCATTCAAATTTATTAAAAACATATCATATCATATTGAAATTGAATAATATGAATCGAATTTATATCAAATAATCCAAAATCTAAAGATTTAATGAGAATACTTCAAGTAACATTTATAGCCTTTTGGCTTTCAACAACAATTTCTATAGCCCAGCCATCTACAAATTGGGGTGACCAAGGTGATGGAACCTATTGCAATCCGGTTCTTCCATCTGATTATAGCGACATCGATGCCATTCGTGTTGGCTCCGATTATTATGCCATTTCTTCAACCTTTCAGTATTCACCTGGTGTTGTGATATTACATTCCAAGGATCTTGTAAACTGGGAAATACTTAGTCATGTTGTTGACGATATTACAGTTATGACCCCGGAACTTAATTGGGACAAGATGAACCGTTATGGAAAAGGTATATGGGCGGGCTCTATTCGATACTACAAAGGTAAATTCTGGGTTTATTTTGGAACGCCCGATGAAGGATTTTTTATGAGTTCAGCCACTAATCCGGCCGGACCTTGGGAACCCCTACATTCGTTTTGGAAAGTCACCGGTTGGGATGATTGTTGTTCATTATGTGACGATGATGGACAGTTGTATTTCGTAGCTACTAATTTTGCGCTCGACCCCAAAAACAATAAAAAATACAATATCCATCTTTTCAAAATGGCCCCTAATGGCAAAAGCCTCATCATGGAATCCGATTCTATAATACATCAATCCTCAGGAAGCGAAGCAAATAAATTGTACAAAATCAACGGAATGTACTACCATTATTACAGCGAAACGAACAGAGAAGGACGTGTGATAATGATGGAACGCTCTAAAAACATCTATGGTCCGTGGGAAATAAAACAGCTAAATCATGTATCCAAAATTGACAGACAGCCTAATCAAGGGGGAATAATGCAAACGGAACAAGGCGATTGGTGGTTTTTCACTCATCAGGGAGCTGGTGGAAACTGGGATGGAAGGGTGGCAAGTTTATTGCCGGTTACATGGATCTCAGGTTGGCCTATAATTGGAAAAGTTGGCACTGATACTATTGGGAATATGGTTTGGAGTGCAAAAAAACCTATTAAAAGTGACGTCGCATTAAATATTCAAACGGACGACGATTTCAATGCACCCAAACTATCTGTTCAGTGGGAATGGAACTACCAACCACGTAAGGATAAATGGTCTCTCGCCGAACACGAAGGTTTTCTCCGTCTTTACGCTTTCAAGCCCATAAAGCCCGATGATAACAGGAAAATAATTTTGCGCGCCGGCAACACATTAACTCAACGTAGTATGCGCACAAACAACAACGAAGTGACTGTAAAATTGAATATTGGCAACATGGCCAACGGACAATTTGCGGGGATAACACACTATTCAACAATTAGCAATAGTATGTTTGGCGTAAAACAGGTAAATGATGTTATAACATTGGCTTATGATAACAACGGAAAGGATACTACAGGTGTTCAGATTAACGGTAGCTCTATTTGGTTGAAATCGACCTGGAATTATAATGGTATAAGCAGTTATGGATACAGCACAGAAGGTAAAACCTTCATCCCGTTTGGTGATACTTACCAACTAACCTGGGGAAGCTATCGCGGTGACCGTATTGGAATTTTCAATTTTAATACAAAAGAAGACAAAGGGTTCGTGGATGTCGATTGGTTTCGATATGACTCGAAGTAATAAAACACCATACTTCCCGATAGTAAACCGGCATCATTGGTCGACGAGGAAGTATATATAAACATACTGATAATAAAATCAATTGCATGGGTTGTTCCGTAATACCTTATTTAAAAATTTTATTTTTATGAAAACAAAAAACGATCATTTGCCACAACGATTATCTTTTAAATTTTATTCAATTAAAATTCTAAATTCATTTAGTTTGGTGGCGATACTGTTCATGTTGTTTGGAACTTGCCTTTTGATAAATGCTCAAGAGACAACCAAATCATCGGATTCAAAGAAAAACTCCGACACTCCTGCTGCCCTTCCTGTTGAAGAACCCGGTGTTGCCGGTGCAGCCGTCGCTCCCAGTACAAATACACGACCCGATCGCGACACCCCCGAAATGGTGGCTGCAGCTCTCAAAAATATTCCTGCTCCCCCTGCCGGTCCATTTGGAGAATCGTGGGAGTCTATAGAAAAAAACTACAAAGATCCCGAATGGTTCCGCGATGCTAAGTTCGGTATAATGATGCACTGGGGTATTTACTCCGTGCCGGCCCACGGAAGCGAATGGTACGTACGCTACATGTACGGCGGAAATGCCGGTATCATGAAGTGGCATACCGAGCATTTCGGCCCCCCCACTGAATTTGGATACAAAGACTTTCTCCCTATGTACACCGCCGCCAAGTGGGATCCTGACGCTTGGGCCGCCCTTTTCAAAAAAGCAGGCGCCAAATACGTCCTCGCTCCCGGTGAGCATCACGATGGATTTTCGAACTGGGACAGCAAGATCAATCCGTATAACTCTAAAAACTATGGACCTAAACGCGACCTTGTCGGCGACCTCATCAAAGCCGTGGAAAAAGTGGGTCTTAAAACCGGTATCTCCGACCATTCCAGTTTCCATTTTGTCTTCATTCCCGCTCTTCCCGGAAGCGATCAATACGATCCCAAGTGGGCCAACTTCTACAATGTTGCAGACCGAAGTGACTCGGCCCGCACTAAATTCATGCACGACTGGGTTGCAAAAAGAATTGAAACCATCGACAAATACCATCCCGACATGCTTTGGTTCGACATGACTACCGACCATAAATGGGATCCACTTAAAATTCGTGTTGCCTCCTACTATTTCAACCGCGCCAGGGAGTGGAAAAAGGAAGTGGGCATTAGTGCCAAGAAAGCTGCATGGGTTTCAGGCCAAATAATGGACTACGAGCGCGAAGGGCGTGCACCGATGGAACTGACCGATTGGGTGTGGCAACCCGACGATCCCATCGCCAACAAGTTCGGCTATGTAGAAGGAATTCACCCATATCCCGCCGACGAGTTTGTATATAAAATTATCGAAAACGTAAGCAAGAACGGTAATCTACTGTTGAACATCTCTCCACGTGCCGATGGAACCATCCCACAGGAACAGCAGGATGTGCTATTGGCAATTGGCAAATGGCTGGAAGTGAATGGCGAAGGAATCTATTATACACGTCCGTGGATCAAATATGGCGAAGGCCCTGCTGCTGAAGCTGCTGCTGAAGCAATGGTTACCGCCCGTGAAAAGGGTTTTGTCGGTCGGCTCAACGGTGAAAATCAGGGCAGCACTTTGGTTAGAGGAGGAGGACTACCACGCAATGGTTACACCCCCCAAGACATCCGCTTCACCACGCATGGCGATACACTCTATGCCATGGTGATGAGCTGGCCCGATGAAGAAGCAGTGATCACCTCGCTGGCACTTGACAAGCCGATACATGGAAAAATTGGGAAAGTCGAATTACTCGGTCATTCGGGGGCACTCCAGTTTACGCAGGATACTGCAGGCCTACACGTAAAATTTCCAACAAAAAAACCGTGCGATTATGCTTATGTGCTAAAAATTACCGGACTAAAGCTGAAATAAAACCAACCACGAAGGCACAACTTTCGCCTAACTCAGATTAAAACTTAATATTAGTAAGTTTGAGTGGTCTTTAAAATGATATAAAAATTGTATTCAGTTTCATTTGAATTAAAATTAAAACTAAATGAGAATTAAAAACTTGCTTTTTTCGCTACTGTTTTTTGTAGCAACCTTTAGTACATATTCCCAAACCGAAGATAAACCGCGTCCGGCCGAGTGGAACAACCTGGCTTTTGGTGGACGCTTTATGGATCGGTTCCTGCCAATGCCTAAGGGCGTGTTAAGCCGGGATACATGGGGCGCCGACAATGTTCTCCCACGGTACATCGACAATGGTATTGAAAATAGAAAATGGTCTTTTTGGGGTGGTAATATAAAATTGGCCAAGGATGGTAAATACCATTTTTACGTATGTGGTTGGCTCGAAAGTTCCCCCAAAGGACATGGTACCTGGGGAAAATCTACAGTTTTCCATGCGATTTCCGATCGTTCATATGGGCCATTTGTGGTAAAAGATACCATTGGCAAGGGTCATAACCCCGAAATTTTCACCTCGAAAGAAGGAAAACGCGTTCTTTATGTAATTGACAGTTATTACGTTTCTGATAGTTGGAACGGTCCGTGGGAAAATAAAAAGTTCAAGTTTCTTACCCGCGACCGAAAAATTATAGAAGGGTTATCGAACCTTACATTTGCTCAGCGCGAAGACGGATCGTACCTGATGATATGCCGTGGCGGAGGACAATGGTTCAGCGAAACTGGTCTTACTGCTTATAATCAGGTTACTGAAAAACGTGCGTATCCCGATATCAAAGGTCGCTTCGAAGATCCAGTGGTTTGGCGTGACAATATACAATATAATCTTATTGTTAACGACTGGTTGGGACGTACAGCCTATTATTCGCGCTCAAAAGATGGCGTAAACTGGAAAGTTGAATCAGGGGAAGCTTATGTACCCGGTGTTGCCCGACACGAGGACGGAACCGTTGAAGGTTGGTTTAAGTTCGAGCGCATAAAAGTGCTTCAGGATGAACTGGGACGTGCCGTACAAGCTAACTTTGCGGTGATTGATGTTGAAAAGAAATTTGATTTGGGTAGCGATACACATAGTTCGAAAAACATCAGTATTCCCCTAACTGTAGGCAGGTTGTTAACTATTCTCGACAAAGACAAGATTACCGCCAGCACCAAAACCATTAGGGTAAAAATTACCGCCGAAAAGGACTTTAACCCGCAAAAAGACATCGACATTAATTCCTTGCAGTTTGGCGATCCCGAAGATGTCAATTATGGAAAAGGCGGAAAAGTACTCAAAACAGAAAAATCCGGTAACGATTTGATTGTAACTTTCAACGGAAACGGCAAGGACTTCTCAGAAGATGAATTTGCAGCCAAAGTATTAGGTAAAACAAGCTCTGGAAGACTTTTCTTTGGATATGCACGCTTGCCATGGGTTAGTTTTATTGAACCCATACTTTCGTCATGTTTACCTGTTATCACAACAAAGGATAGCATTAACTTCAACCTAAAAATAGAAGTTCAGAACTTTGGTCAGGTTGCATCAACCGATAATGCCAATTTAAAAGTGATGTATTCTGTCGATCGACAGGATGTTGAAATAGGCACCGTCAAGGTTCCGGCACTTAAACCATACGAAAAAACAACTGTTGAACTTACTTGTGGAAAACTTTTCGAAAAAGGTATGGAGTATAAATTCAACGTCGTTATTGATCAGAACGGCATAAAACCAGCTAGTTTGGTTGGAAAATTAACTCCTGTAAAATAGGGTTATTTATTGTTCTTAGTTAGGCGAAGGCTAAGCCTTCGTCTAACTCTATAGTCTGTGTTTATATCAAATTTATCGGGTAATATATTACCTTTCGGCTATTGAAAGTGGATTTCTCGATAAAACCCTAACGGCACAATGGATTAAAGTTTACGACAATGCCTGGGCCGATTTCGAGAAATTGAAAGCAACTGAACCGCAATGTCCTACCTTATATTCAAAAATGCTTATAAAAAGGATGAAAGCTCCGTCTGCGGATTCGAAAGTTAACAGCTTGAGAAAATGATATAAATAGTAAGTTTATTTTAAAATCTAATATGAAAAACAGAGCATTCCTTTCTCTAACCGTAATGTTGTTTTTATCAATGACCAACTATGGCCAGGAAACTAAAATCAACGACTGGGAAAACCCAGACGTAATTGGCATTAACAAAGAAAAAACACATGCCACGCTTTGCCTGCCAAGCGAAAAGCAGAGCAACCCTGAGGTTGTTTCGTTAAATGGAGCTTGGAAATTCAAATGGTCACCCGACCCGGATTCGCGGCCCGTGGATTTTTACAAAACAGACTATTCGGTTGCCGAATGGACATACATTCAGGTGCCTGGGAATATGGAAATGCAAGGTTTTGGCATACCTATTTATACAAACACAAATTATCCGTTTAAGAAAGACCCACCACGAGTAACCAGTGAACCTCCAAAGAATTTTTACAGCTTCGTCAACCGCAATCCTGTGGGGAGTTATTGTACAACCTTTAAGGTGTCGGAAAACTGGAACGACAAGAAGATATTCCTTAATTTTGGCGGCGTTCAGTCGGCCATGTATGTTTGGATAAACGGACAAAAGGTTGGTTATAGCCAAAACTCTATGTCTCCGGCCGAATTCGACATTACTACTTTCGTTCATAAAGGTGAAAATAAATTGGCCGTTGAAGTCTATCGATGGAGCGACGGAAGCTACCTCGAAGACCAGGATATGTGGCGCATGAGTGGTATCTTCAGGGATGTAGACCTATTTATCCGTCCAAAATCATTTATTCAGGACTTCACAGTGGTTGCCGACCCCGATAAGAATTATGCAAACGCCCTCGTAACCATCAAAGTGAATATCGAAAACCGTTCGAATTCGAAGGTAAAAAACCTTACGCTAGAAGGCAAAATATCTGGAACAAGTACATCGGGCAAAATAATAGATATTGATTTATCGAAGAAAATACCTGTGGCAGATGCCTTGTCGAACAACCAAATAATGCTGGAAACCACGCTCAACCAACCCAAAATCTGGTCGGCCGAAACCCCCGATTTATACGACCTTCATTTGAATTTGAAGAACGATAAAAACGAGATTATCGAAACCATCCATTGGCGCTTTGGAGTTCGAAAAATTGAGGTTCATGGCGATATATTTACCATAAACGGACAAGCCGTAAAACTGAAAGGCGTAAACCGCCACGAACAGCACCCACGTACAGGCAAGCATGTAGACCGGCAAACGATGGAACGCGATATGGAACTGATGAAACAGGCAAACATAAACATGATACGTACCTGCCACTACCCTAACGACCCCTCGTTTTACGAAATGGCCGACCAGTATGGCTTTTACGTGATGGACGAAGCCAATCAGGAAACTCACGGTTTTCGTATTAGGAATAAGGAAATGGGCGACAACCCGGTTTGGAAGAAAGCACACGTGGATCGAGCCGTTTCGTTGGTACAACGCGATAAAAACCATGCCAGCGTTGTTTTTTGGTCATTAGGGAATGAAGGCGGACAAGGCCGTAACTTAATTGCCATGGCCGATACTGTAAAAAAGCTCGACTCCACCCGCTTGGTTTATTCTGATACCCAAAGGGATGTTTCGGCCATTTACGACGAAGGATATTTGCACCCCGACCAATTAAAAAAACTTGGCGAAAAGATAAAAGACCGTCCGGTTTTTCAGAGGGAATATCTTCACGTGATGGGCAATTCGGGTGGTAACCTACAAGAATACTGGGATGTGATTTACGCCGACTCCAGCCTTTTGGGTGGTGCTATTTGGGAATGGGTAGATCAGGGTTTGGCAAAGAAAATAGATGGTTCGCCACTAAAATACGACCAGCATCCGGCTGATTTGAAACTGAAAGACGACGAATACTGGGCGTATGGTGGCGATTTTGGCGACCAACCTAACGATGGCACATTTTCTGTCAAGGGACTGGTAGCTTCAGACAGAGTTCCAAACCCCCATTACTTCGAGGTGCAGAAAGTCTATCAAAACATTGTTTTTAAACTCAAAAAAACAAAGCCTCTGACTATAGAAGTGACTAATCATTATGATTTCTTGCCGCTCAGTCAATTCGACTTTTTGTACGAATTTACCTCGAACGGCAAGGTTATTCAAACAGGTAAGCTGGCCGAAAATTCTCTGCTTCCCGGCCAATCCGGCGATATTCAAATTTCGCTTCCTGTGGCGTTCGATACCATTTCAACTGACGTATGTCTTAACCTTTACGTACATCTAAAAAAAGCAACCTTATGGGCAGAAGAAGGATATTGCATTGCCCGCGAACAATTTTTGCTAAAATCAGCCATCTCAACAAAAATTGAGGCCGTTGGTAAAGGCTTAAACGTAAAGGAAACCTTAACAGAAATCTCGGTGCAAACAGATTCTTTTAAAGTTGTCTTCAACAAATCCAACGGAGCACTCACCAGTTGGGTACAAAATAATACGGAACTGTTGCACGGCATTTTGGAACCCTATTTCTGGAAACCTGCGAACGATAACCAAAAACAAAGCAAATACGAAAAGACACTGGGCAAATGGAAAAATGCCGCATCGAACCGAACAATGGAAGGTGTTGATGTAAAAAAACAAGACGGATTGGCGACCCTTAACTTCCGCATGAATCTGCCTGAAATTGGAGCATCTTACACCCTGAAATATTCCATAAACAGTCGCGGTCAAATACAAGTACAAGTCAATTACCAACCCAAAGGTGACACAATTCCGAAAATCCCTAAATTTGGTATGCGGATGCGCATTCAGGAGAAATTCAACTATGTCAGATGGTACGGGCGCGGACCATTCGAGAATTATCCTGACCGAAAAACCGCTGCGCTCATTGGTCTGTACGAATCGAAATTGGAAAATTTCATCACCAATTATGCTGTTCCACAGGACAATGCCAACCGTTGTGATGTAAGGTGGTTTTTGCTTGCAGACCAGAATGGCAATTCAATAAAGGTAACAGGGTTACAACCCTTCTGCTTCCGCGCATGGCCTTACGGAGAGGACGATTTAGAAAAAGCCCGTCATCCCTTCGAATTGCCCAACCGTGATTTCATCAACCTGAATATCGATTTAAATATTCACGGTGTAGGTGGCGACGATTCGTGGGGTGCACCAACCATGGATAAGTACACGAATTCTGGAAATAAACCTTACAGCTATGGATTTATTTTAGAATATCATTCGAATAAAAAATGAAAAAAATACTTTTTTATATATTTTTCTTTTCTATTGTTTCCGTATCTAATGCCCAACAAACAGCCCAATGGGGCGACCAAGGCAACAGAACATTTCGCAACCCTGTATTGGCTGGCGATTATTCCGACCCCGACATAATTCGTGTTGGCAATGATTATTATGGCATTTCGTCCACTTTGGAGGAGTCGCCCGGCATGATTGTGATACATTCCAAAGACTTAGTGAACTGGGAAATTATTGGACATGTTGTTGCAGATATTTCCCAATTAAGCTCGGAATTAAATTGGAATAGCATGAAAGGTTACGACCAGGGTGTATACGCCGGTAGTTTGCGTTTTCATGACAACAAATACTATTGTCATTTCACAACCAAGAAAAACGGTTGGTGGGTTGCCGTTGCCGATCGCCCGGAAGGTCCATGGACGATTACACAAATGACCGATATGAACAACCATCCGCTTAACGGGTTCGGTTGGGACGATAATTGCCCGCTTTGGGACGACGACGGAAATGCCTATATTATTGCCTCTAACTTTGGCAAATACGAATGGTGTCCGCGTATTTTCAAAATGAGCGCCGATGGCAAACAACTTTTGGACGGACGCATTGGCGACAAATCGGAAAACGATAAGTACCTCGATATTATTGGAGGTTATATGACCCACCCGTATCGTACTTCGGAAGCCAACAAAATGTTCAAACGCAATGGCTACTATTACTTTTTCTTCAGCGAAGTACGCAAAGCCGATGGTTTCCGCCCTCGCATACCTGTATTGCTACGTTCCAAAAAAATCTACGGTCCTTACGAACTAAAAGAAATCCTGCACTCGCAAGGTGTCGATAAGGACTTCGAACCCAACCAGGGCTCGTTGGTTGACACGCCCGATGGAAAGGATTGGTACTTTGTTACCCATCACGGTACAGGGCATTTTTCAGGTCGTTTCCTTAGTGTTCTGTCGATGAAGTGGGTGAATGATTGGCCAGAAATAGGCAAGGATATAGACAACGATGGCGTGGGCGAAATGGTATGGGAAGAAAAGATGCCCAATCTGAGCAATCCGGACATAAAAATGCAAACAAGCGACGACTTCAATTCATTAAAATTGGGTTTGCAATGGCAGTGGAACCATCAACCAAGAGCCGATAAATGGTCGCTGACCGAACACCCGGGCTATTTACGTTTGTCTGCATTCAAACCCTTAGACGATAAAAATTTCTTTACCGCCGGAAACACTATCGGACAGCGTTACTACCGTTGTGCAAACAGCGTAGCAACTGTAAAACTTGAAATCAAAGGAATGGCAAACGGACAAGATGCCGGACTGTGCCAGTACGATGGAGGTAAATGTTTTACGTCATTGGGATTAGTTATGGATAACGGTCAGAAAAAAATTATATACAAACGTGGCGAATATAGAAAAGACGTTTCAACAACTTTAGGCGATGCCGTACCTAAGAATATAAATACAGTTTATTTTCGGATTAAGGCCGATTTTAACGGAGTGTGTAATTTCGAGTACAGTTTCGATAACAAAAAATACAGTGCTTTTGGAACCACCTCACAACTAACATGGGCATTTTACCGAGGTACACGCTTCGGAATATACAACTACAATAGCTTGCAGGATTCAGGGTTTGTAGATATGGACTCGTTCGAATATCAACTTAAAAATAGATAGATTATGAGAATGAAACACATCTTCCTTACATTTATTGCCGTTGCCATAAATGTAAGTATTTCGGTAAATGCTCAAACCAAGTCACTCCAACAACTGCAAAGCCAACACGTCGATTTGCGCTTTGGCATGTTTATCCATTTTAACATAAATACCTATCATCACGGATGGGGAAATAACCGGGTCGACCCAAAGATTTTCAATCCTACCGCACTCGATTGCGACCAGTGGGCAAAAGCGGCTAAATCAGCAGGTATTAAATATGCTTTGTTAACCACCAAACACCACGATGGGTTTGCCCTTTGGCCATCAAAGCAAACACCGCCTAATGGCAAAGAACCATATACAATTGCCCAAAGTTCAGTTCCTGACAAAGATGTGGTTAAAGAATATGTCGACGCCTTTCGTAAAGAAGGTATTCTACCTGGTTTGTATTTTTCGATGTGGGACGTAGCCAATGGTGTTGGTGACCCTTACAATAAATCCGACAGTATAGATTGGCCAAAAATAAAACCTTATATTCTGGGTCAAATTACCGAACTTCTTGGTGGCCAATATGGCGAAATACCCGTCTTTGTTATCGATGGTTATATGTGGAAAATGGGTCACAAGCAAATTCCGATTCAGGAAATTCGCGGACTTATCAAATCGCTTCAACCAAACTGCCTCCTTGTCGACCATAACGGAGGAACTCCTTGGGATGTAGATATTGTTTATTTCGAAGAACCGCTAAAAATTGTTGCACCCGATGGCAACACCATTGCAGCCTGTCAGGGACAAACTATTTCGAAAGATTGGTTTTGGGACAGCACTTCTGCCGACAGCACAAAATTGAAAAGCGTGAAAGATATTGTTAACCACCTCAATCGCCTGGAGCCACTTTACACAAACTTCATTATAAACTGCCCTTTAAATCGCAGTGGAGTTTTCGACACAGCCATCGTTAACCGTCTTGCTCAAGTTGGTAGGGCATGGAAACCCAATTTGTCGCGCGCTCCGCTTCCTCAACAGTCTCCAATTATGGAATGCCCAATAACTCCTGTTTCGGCAAGTGCCACCAGCGGAAACGCTTTACTGGCCATAGACGGGTTGAACGATGGCCCCAGAGGCCCAAGGTATCAAACCCTTTGGCAGTCGGACGCTACTTTACCCCAATCCATCACCATTGACCTTGGTGCAGTTTACAGCAATATTAATAGGCTCATGTACCTTCCCCGCAGGGAACCTGGAAATACAACCGGCAACATTACCTCTTATAAAATTTATGTAAGCAAGAATGGAAAGGATTACAAAGAAGTGTCCAAAGGTACATGGGCTTCCGACCCAACTATTAAACATGCAAAATTCTCCCCGCAAACTGCAAAGTATCTCCGGCTCGAAGCTGTGAATGCAAACGGTGGATTGGCTGTTATCGGCGAATTGACGGTAGGTTCTAACAAAAATGAAGTTGTAAAAAATTAAAACTATGAAAATGCTTCGAATATCTATATCCGATACTATGAGATTCTTAAAACGCTCAACAATCAAGTTGCTGTTTCTCTTATTTATACCATGTTCTATTTTTGCAAATACTTCAACTCTGGTTCGTCAAAAAGTTTCGATGAATGATGATTGGAAATTTACGCTCAACGATAATCCGCAATTTAGGGATTCGGCTTATAATGATGCATCATGGCGGTTGCTGAAATTACCTCATGATTGGAGCATCGAAGGCGAAATTGATAAATCCATTGGAGGCTCGGGAGGCTTTTTCCCAATAGGAATCGGGTGGTACCGTAAAACATTTGTTTTGCCGGAAACCATGAAAAACAAACAGCTTGTTATTCAGTTCGATGGTATTTATATGAACAGCGAAGTTTGGATCAACGGATATTTTCTGGGTCGACATCCATATGGGTTCACCACTTTGCAATACGATCTGACAGATTATATACATTCCGGTACGAATGAAATCAATACAATTGCCGTTCGTGTCGACAATTCGTTAAAAGAATCAACCCGATGGTATACTGGTTCGGGAATATACCGTAATACGTGGTTAATTGCGACCAACTTTGTGCATTTTAATTATTACAAAGGCGTTTACATAAATACTCCGGTGGTAAACTCTGCAAAAGCTACTGTACAAATTAATTACGATTTTGCCACCAATTTCTTTACATCGGAGGCCATGCAAAAATGGAAGAACAATGTGTATGCAAAGCGGGAGCCTGTAACTAAGAATGTTACAATTCGTTCAACCATAATTGATAAAAGCGGAAAAATAGTTGCACAAGTTGAATCCCAAAAAGAATGTACGGATTTTCAGGCAGGTCATTCAGTGAATCAGGTAATTGAAGTGTCTCAACCAAAGTTATGGTCTATCAACTCACCCAATTTGTATAGCCTGAAAAGCGAATTAATAGTTGATGGAAAGGTACTTGACGATCAGATTACTTCATTTGGTATTCGAAAACTCGAATACATTCCTAACAAAGGAATGTTTGTCAATGGAAAACCCGAGAAATTAAAAGGGGTTTGTGTTCATCAGGATTTGGGATCGTTTGGTGTTGCTGTGCCGATACCGGTTTGGCATCAAAGACTAATGAAGTTAAAAGAATTGGGATGCAACGCAGTACGTACCTCACATCATCCCTTCGCACCAGAGTTTTACGACTTATGCGATTCAATTGGTATGTATGTAATGGATGAATGTTTTGACGAATGGACACGTGGATGGCCGTATAATTACACTGAAAATAATCAGGGGAAAGCAACAAACGGCTATCATCTTTATTTTAATCAATGGAGCGAAACGGATTTACGTGCCATGTTACAACGCGACCGCAATCATCCTTCCATTATTATGTACAGCATTGGTAATGAAATACCTGATCAAAACAACGATGATGGTTATAAAATCGCTCAAAAATTAGTTGCCATTTGTCATCAGGAAGACAATACACGTCCCATTACTTCGGGTTGCGATCAATATATGACTGCCACAAATAATGGATTTCTGGATGCCCTCGACATTTCGGGATATAACTATATCGACCGTAATTTTCAAAAAGAAATGTACGGACCTGAACACGCCAAACGTCCAGACAAACTTTGCATTGGAACTGAAACGAGCAAAACGACACGTAATTTTATCGCTTATCGCGATAATGATTATGTAATTGGTGCATTTATCTGGGTTGGGCTTGATTATTTTGGTGAAGCAAACCGATACCCGCAGCGTGGCTGGACTAGCGGAATAATTGATATTGCCGGATTGGATAAACCGGAATGTTATTTATACAAAAGTTTCTGGAGCGAAAAACCTACTGTTAGAATAGCTGTTGAACCAAAAGAAAAAGGAAGCTCCAAAATTGTATCAAAGTGGAACTGGAAAATGGCCGATTCGCTGATTGTTAATGTGTACAGCAATTGCGAACAGGTTGAACTTTTCTTGAACAAGAAGTCACTTGGTAAGAAAGCGATTAATAAAAACGAGTATTTTGCAGCATGGCCAATAATTTATAAGCCGGGAATATTGAAAGCAGTTGGTTATAAATCAGGGAAAAAAGTAACCGAAGATATAATTAAAACAGCAGGAGAAGTCAACGGAATGGTAGCAAAAATAACAAAAAACACCTTGTTGGCAGATGGAAATGATATGTCGTTGATTGAAATTACATTGATAGACAAAAAAGGAAATCCTGTGTACGATGCCGATAATACTGTTGCTGTTAAAGTTACAGGTGCAGGTAGTTTTGCCGGACTTGATACTGGAGATATGTTTTATACAGGTAATTATAAAACAAATGTTCGTAAAGCTCATCAGGGAAGATTGATGTTAAGCGTTAAAAGTGCTGAGACTGGCGGTAAAATTTTCGTGGAATTAACTTCCGAAAAGCTTGAAACACTAAAGATCGAATTACTGGCAAAATAATAAATTCAGTGAACTCAACTAAACCGGCAATGAAAGAGTAGGGGTGCAAGATCTTTGGTGTAAAACAGAAGACTTCCTCTATGAATTTTAATGTATTAAAATAAGCGTGAATATTTTCGTGGTAATAAATAGTTAATTATATTTGCAATCTGTAATATCATTACCTATATAAAACCTATATATCCATGAAAGGAATCCTTCATAAAAGAGACTTGCTGACATTTGCTTTGGCTCTTTTTCTATTTCCCGGTCTGAATAGCAAAAACTACAGTTTTCCGGACAACAAACCGGAGACTGATGGGGGCGTGATTCCTGTTGGTGACCGGATCAATGGTATGGTGACTCTGATGCACAAAAGCTATCCTGAGAAAATATATGTTCAGACGGATAAGCCGATCTATAATCCAAATGATACGGTGTGGTACAAGATATGGATGCTGCAAGGTGGCACACTCTTTCCGACGGAGAAGAGCCGGATTGTATATATCGATCTGATCAATGAGCAGAATTATGTTGTCGAAAGCAAGCAGTATATCGTAAATACAGGAAATTCGAATGGGGAGTTTATCTTGCCAAAAGAATTTCAGAAAAGCGGACTCTACAGAATACGTGCCTATACGCGTTGGCAGAAGAACTTTGGTGATTCCGCGTATTTTGAAAAGGTGATTCCTATCTGGGAAGTTAATAAGAATCTGGAGGAAAATAAACCTTTTGTCTCTGAGCTAAACAAACAGGGTGATCAAGTATTTGTCAGCCAAAAAGAGATTCAGAAACGCAAACAAATAGAGGCTGATGCAAAACTTCTGCGAAAAGATCAAATGCAGAATCGTGCATTTGATCTGGACGTGCAGTTCCTCCCGGAAGGAGGATCTCTGGTTGCCGGACTTGCCAACAGAGTGGCTTTCAAAGCTCTTTCTCCGGATGGAAGAAGTGTGCCTGTGGAAGGTACAATCCTGGATCAGGATGGCAAAGAGGTTACTTCGTTTTCCTCGGAGCATAAAGGGATGGGAAGTTTTCTTCTTGTTCCGGAAAGGGATAAGAGCTATACCGCCCGTTTGTTTAATAATCAGATCATCGCTCTGCCTACCATCGAACAGAAAGGAGTCGGACTCTCGGTCGTCTCAAAGCCAACTTCTGATACTTTGGCTCTGGCGATCAATGCCACCCCAGATATCGTGGAGAGTCTCCCCACTTTTACCTTGCTGGTCGAGTCGCGCGGCATGTTGCAACAGAATGCGTATACTATTCAGATGAACAGATCGCGTGTCATTCTTTCCGTCCCGAAAGATAGTCTCCAGTCTGGTATCAATCGGTTTACCCTTTTCACGACCAACGGCGAACCTCTTTGCGAGCGGCTTGTTTATATCAATAACAAAGATGAGATAGATTTTGA
>Ga0209430_1000742_pt1 | contig 29493 bp, 34 predicted proteins | sample BarGraIncub1133A_FD_184504 | JGI IMG/M metagenome (GOLD analysis project Ga0209430, IMG submission 184504) | Arctic peat soil microbial communities from Barrow, Alaska - Barrow Graham LP Incubations 11-33A (SPAdes) (version 2) | ecosystem: Environmental > Terrestrial > Soil > Wetlands > Peat... | reverse complement strand
AGTATTAAACTATTTTAAAGAGTTAAAATTACCACATTACAAAGTAATGGAGCATGAGGGATATTTAAGAAACTTAGTTATTCGAAAGGCTAAAAATACTGGTGAAATATTGGTGAATTTAGTAACTACAACTAAAATAGACTTTGATTTAAGTGAAATAACTAATATGCTTAAAGAATTAAAATGTGATGGGATAATTACAGGAATAATACATACGTTTAATGACTCATTATCAGATACAGTTCAAGCTGATAAAACTGAAACATTATATGGAAGAGAATATATTATGGAAAATATACTAGATCTTAAGTTTAAAATTAATCCTTTTGCTTTTTTTCAAACTAATTCAAAAGGGGCAGAAAAGCTTTATAGCATAGTTAGAGATTTTTTAGGTGATTCAGAATCAAAGGTAGTGTTTGACCTGTATTGTGGAACGGGAACTATAGGACAAATTGTTGCAGCTAAAGCAAAAAAAGTTCTAGGGATTGAATTAATAGCAGAAGCAGTTGCAGCGGCTAGAGAAAATGCAAAAATTAACGGATTAGATAACTGCGAGTTTATCGCAGGCGATATAGCGAAAGTTATAAAAGAGGTAAAAGATAAACCAGATAGCATTATTCTAGATCCTCCAAGAGCAGGAGTTCATCCTACAGCATTAGATTATGTAATAAAGTTTGATGCCAAGCACATAGTTTATGTCTCTTGTAACCCTAAAAGTCTTGTGGTTGATTTAAAGGAACTAATTAGTAGAGGATATAAAGTTAAAAAGGTAGTACTAATGGACATGTTCCCACACACACCTCATATTGAGACGGTAGTTCAACTAACCAAGTGATTTGTAGCCAACTAAAAAACTCTTGCAACTTTGAAAAGACCCCTGCTATTTTGAAGAAACCCTTGCAGAGCACCCGAAAAGAAGCAAGCGAAAAATAAGGATTAACTAACACCCAAACAAATAGTCCTTACAACTGGCGAAGCCATACGTACCAACCTTTAAGATAGAATAATGATAGAATAGCGATAGGATTAGAGATAGACCATCTTTAGTCCTATTTTCATGCCCTTTTTCAGGAACAAATCCATATAAAAAACTCTATAAGCTCATGAATCCTCCATTTAAAATACCGCAACTAATGAATTGCTCCAAAGGCAAATCGGCTTCCGCACTCGATTTGCCTTTTCCGCTTAACCCCCTAAATTAAAGCCCCCCCAAAACCCAATGAAAATCTCCGATTAAAACCCCGAAAGAACAACCCGAAAGGGAGATAGATAGATTAAAAGCAAGATGAAAAGATAGGAAAACCAACGCTTTAAGGGCATTTGAGGAGAGAGCGTTTGAAGGAAAATAGGATAGATGGGTGATTGAAAGATAGAAGATTTGGGTGAAAGATGGGTGATTAAAAGAGCGATAAAAGATAGATTAAAAGAGCGATTAAAAGATTGAAAAAAGGGGGTTTGGGTTTGAATAAAAGAAAAAAAGAGGGGTTTTGAAGACGATAAGGCTGAGCTTATGAGTGATAAGAAGATGGATTGAAAGTATGATTTATGGGGGGGGAAATGATTGATTTATGGGGCGATTTTAAGAATGTGGATTTTGGGGGCTTTTAGCAAGGGTTTCTTCAAATTTGAAAATAGTTTTGCTGAAAATGTGGTAATATATGGAGGGAAAAATATGAAAATGGTAGCAATTGTATGTTCAAAGGGGGACGGGGGAATGCGGGTTTGAGGGGGGTGATTTAGCAAGGGTTTATTCCTTGTATCTATAGTAACAAAATTATTTAGTGAATTTAATTTTCAGTTTTTAGAAAAAAGTAAGTTTATGGATATAAATAAAATTTTAAAAATAAGTTAATTTTATGAAAAATGAAATTAAGTAGGCTTGAGCTAACGCACTAAGCCTGTTATATGGCCATAGATGGATAGTTTTATTTTAATTGTGAATAATTTAATTTGGATTTCTTAGCAAGAATTTTTCAATGGTAATATAGTAATAAAAAATTATTAATGAAAAGTTGTTTCAGTTTTAAGAAAAAAGTAAAAATGTGGATATGAGTATTATTGTAAATATAAGTTAATTAAAAGAGGGATATTCCATACATTTCCTAAACCATGAATAAAGTGCAGGATTTATCTCCTGCATTAGTTTTTGTTTTTATTCATTTCTTCTATAAATCTAAGATTAGAAATTAGATAAAATCACGGAATAAAATCCTAACTAAATTAAAAGTAAGAATTGCTCTAAAGGCTAATCCGCTTTGCACCTAATTAGCATATGGCGGTCTCTTTTAATTATAACAACTCAATACCCACTAAGAAATCATAATAAAGGTCTGTTGCACTGATTGGGATAAGAGTGATGAAGAGATACTAATTGAAGTTAAAAAGGCTGTAGAACTTATCTTTAAGTCGCAAGGAAAGCCAGGAAGAAATACAGTTAGTGGTATTGGAAAAAGATAGGAAGGTTAGCTTTAATTGAAGAGCATCTTAATCAAATGTCAAAAACTAAGTTATTTCTCGGAGGCAGTGTAGAAAGCACCGAAGAGTTTCATCAAAGAAGGATAACGTGGGCAATTAGAGAACTTGCGAATGAAGAAAAAGAAATAGTAGAGTAGAGAGTTTTTAGAAAAGCGGGACTAAAGTAACTTGGCAATTAAAATAATAAATGGTTAAACATGACAAAAAATGATATAATCAATAAAATTAAACTGTTTAAGTAAGCTTTAATATAAAGAAATTTGTATTAAACAAGAGGAGATAATGTTGTTAATTTTACCAGGAACTATTGTAAGTGATGAAGATAAAAATGAATATATAGTGGAAAATTCTATTGGTAACGGTTCTTTTGGTAAGGTATATAAAGATAGTAGATTTAGATTATAGTATTTGGGCAATTAAAGCAATTATGGGTAAATTCCAAGATAGTACAAGCATTTTTGATGTAAAAAGGGAACAGTTTGACTATAATGCTAAAAAAATTTATTTGGATATATTAGAATTTGAGTTTGGCGAAGAATGCAATAGTTTGGGTTGGCATAGCATTTTACATGAATATAATACGCAATATGGTAATAGAGCTAATGCCCTAAGAGTCAATTATTTTTTTGATTGTGCAGTAAGAGCGGTGTATTATGTCAGATTGATTATAAATAGGAAATATAAAGATTTGAATAAAATTAGATTTAAGTTGAGAAGAGATGATGTAAAATATGAAGAATAAATAAAAAGACTTTACTAATTACCGTAAAGATATTGTATTGAAGAGTACCTATACAGAGTACAAGGTATTTAATAATACTTTCTTGTAAAGAAATGCAATAATAGAGTATAGAGAGGGCTGAAATAAAATGAATAATATTATTAAAAATAAAAAAAGATTTTTAATTTTTGACTTAAATAGTGTATTTAGTAGGACCATAGACGTAGATATGAAGAAAGAAATAAACATTAAAGAGATAACTAAAGATAACTTAAAATTAGGAGTAATGCCTATCATTGATGCAATGGGGTTATTAGAAGAGAAAACTAAGGTGGTTTATAATATAGAAGCAGACCTTATAGGTACACCGTCCATAATTTCTTTAATAGAGGGAACGATACAGGCAGTGCTTAAATATAAGAATAAAGAAAGCGGGAGATATCTCATTATAATATTTGATGATAGGAATATTTCTAATAGTAAATTAGCTCAATTTCAAGAAGAAGGAAAGAGTAAGGATATTGACATAGTTGTAATTAATAATTATTCCACAGTTGAGTAAACTAAAATGTTACCTAATAATTGTTAAGTAGTGAATGATTGTTACGAGTAACAATTTGTAGTAGTGTTTTACAATAATACTACTTGGAATAAATTTAAAAGTTATATATTTTAGCAAACCGACAAATTTATTTGTCGGTACTAAGTAATATAAACGGCTTCAAACAACCCGATGAACAATCTTATGGCTCTATTCAAATGTACAGACTCTGGTATTTGTGTGGAGATGGGAGAGAAGGGGTTAGAGGGTGTTGGGGTGGGCGAGGGACTGGGACAGACTTAAAGATTGTTCACAAAGTAGGAATAAAAGCTTATGCTTTATAATTAAAAAGGATTAAGGTTAAAAAACAACCAAAGTAAAAATATAGTTTACCCCATTTTGTGAATATTTAATGTTGATTAAATATATGTTAGTCTTTGAATTAGAAGGGAACTGTGGTGAATTTTAACACCGGGATATGTTTAAGGGTGTTATTAGAGTATTAGAATATGATATTCGAAATATATTTGTAAAATGTTTTGAAAGTTAATTTGAACGTATGTGGAGTGATTAGATTACAAATTTTATGTAAATATATTAACTACTTGATTTAATGGTATGCTGTTATTTATAATAAGTCGGCGTAGTTCAAATTTTGAAGGAGGATGAAATAATGGGGAATGAGTTCTGTATTGAAGAGAACAACGCATTAGATAGAATAATTGAAAGCAGACGTTCAGTACGTTTATTTAAAAAAGAACAACCTAATAAAAAAACGATTGAAGATATAATTAATGCAGGCTTATGGAGTCCATATGCAAGACTTGCAGTTTCATTAGAAGAGGATTTTAGAAAGTTTTACGTGATTTCTGGCGGAGATAAAAAGTTAATAAAATTAAATGAAATAATAAAAAATCATTTAAAAAAACACTTGGAAGAATTTAAGAAAGAAATGAAGGGAAATTCATTTGTTAAAGATAAGGGGAAAAATTATTTTAAGATACTTTCTGTAATGGTACAAGATGGATTGCAAGGCCTAATTGATGCACCTTGTGTTATAATAGTAGCAGAAAAAAAGGAATACCAGCGGTTGAAAAGCAAAGTTTAGCTCATGTTATAGAAAATATGTGGCTTAAAACAACTTCACTAAACCTTGGGTTAAGACTAATATCAGCTATAGAGGGTCTAACTGAAAGTAGAGAATTTTGTGAACTATTGGGAGTTAAATATGGAGAATATGCTTTTAATGCCTGTATAATAGGGTATCCAGAAAATGAATCTGAAAAGGGACGAAGACCTAATGTTGAGAGCGTAACAACATGGTTATAAACATATATAAAGTGTGAATTTAATATAATAAAGGAGAGCTAAGGCTCAATTTATTTAAGCTTATTTTAATATAAACTTGCTAATGAATAGTAGAAATGAGGATAGATAGATGATTTTCTTTGGACATTTAGGAATAACTACAGGAGTTTTTAAAATTTATGAAAATATGGTTTATAGAGGAAAAGATTTAAATAGTAAATCATTAATTGATTATAGAGTTGTACTCGTGGGTGCAATATTACCTGACATAATTGATAAACCCATTGGTGCTTTCTTGTTTCGAAGTACATTCCATAACAGTCGCATATTCGCACATACTTTGATATTCTCAGCAATATTGGTATTATTAGGTTTATATATGTTATGTAAACACAGAAAAAATAATATTTTAATTCTTGGGTTATCTACTTCCATACATTTAGTGTTAGATAATATGTGGCTTTATCCTGGTATATTATTGTGGCCATACTTTGGTTTGAAGTTTCCTCAGAGAGTAGAAGGTAATTGGTTGAATAGTGATTTTGTTAGGCTTTTTTCAGACCCAAGCTATTACATTCCTGAGATAATTGGATTTATTATAATAGCTTGTTATTTTTATCCATTGGCTAAAAACAAACGAATAAAAGATTTTATAAAAAAGGGAAATTGTAACTGAACACTGGATAAGATATAAAACTATAAATAGGATTAGCAAAGTGCTACAGGTACAAATTGAAGATAAACCTATGACTTTAATAATTGGGAATGATTATGAAAAATTTCGTAAATCAATTATTGAAGAATATAGCAGTGATAAAAATGAGAGTTACAGAATGATGAATTATATACAAAAAAGTTTATTATTTATGATTCTACTTTTATCTTTTTTTAGTATATTAAGAAAAATAGTTACTCCTTCAATTAATTTAGGAGTAACTGTAGATTATCTTATAACAACGATTGCTATTTCATTTATTATGATTCCCGCAATAAAGAAGAGTAATCAGGAAAAATCATCATCTCAAATTTATTGGTATCAAAGATTTTATACCATGAATAGAGAGATGAGCAAATCATATGTAGTTAGTTTTTTTCTTGCGATATTAACAGTTGGATTAATAAGGTTCATTCTTCTAAAAATCCTTGGTACTAAAATTTTTAGTTATACAATAACACTTTATTCAAGCATTCCTTATGTAGTCCTAATACTTCTGATAATTGTAGCAATGGAAGGCTATAAGCGAATTTATAATAAGAGATAGGAAATTGCTGTAAGTATAATACAAATTGTTTTATCTTTAATAAGGAGGTTATAAAAATGAAGAATAGAAAAATATTAAAATTTATTAGAGACAACTGGGGGAAACAGGTTAAAAGAGAAAGGGATTATAATAGTATGAAATCCTTCTTCGAGGATGAATATAAAACTGAAAATTCTATAAGTGATAATACATGGGAAGATTTAAATATGAATGAGGTATTCTCAAGAGTAGATAGGACGTATTCCACTTTAGGTGAAAATTCTCTCTATGGATTACTAAGAAATCCAGTCAAAGATAATGATTGTTTAAAAAGAAGAAACAAAATTATAAGTATTTTTGAAAATAATGTTCAGGTTAGGGAAAAAGCAATAATAGAACTACACAGGTTAGGAAAAACCCACAGCAACATAAGTGCTGTTTTATATAACAAATTAGATAAGAAACCTTTATTGAGAATATTATGCTATATACTTGCATATGGAGCAATGTTGGATTTATCTTCACTCATTTATACAAGAAACAAGATAAATATATATTTACTTTTAATACTGTCCTTGGTGAATATGTTTATTCATTTTCATTTGACTTTTAAGTTAAACAACCAAATTTTATCAGTTGCTTATCTTAACAAAACAATAAAAACTGCCAAAAGCATATGTAATATTAAAAATTCTGAACTTAATAAAGATAATATTAGTATTAGTAAAACAATTAAAAGATGCAAAAAAATATATAAGAAAAGTTCCAACATTATCAACATTGAAGGGCTGGATATAATAGGTGAATATATAAACACTCTATTTTTATTACAGGAAATAAACTATCTTTCTTTAATATCAGAAATTGAGTCTTGTAAAATAGAGTTAAGAAATTTGGTATTATTCGTAGGTGAAATGGATGCACTTTTATCTATTGCTTCATATAGAGCAGGCTTAAATCAGTATAGTGTGCCTAATTTAGTTTATAAAAATAAAATTCTTAAAGTGAAAAATATTTTTCATCCCCTAATTACTAACTCAGTATCAAATTCAATAGATTTAGATAATAAGGGCATAATTATAACTGGTTCTAATATGTCTGGCAAATCTACATTCTTAAAAACATTAGCAATTAATGTGATTTTTGCACAAACTATATATACTTGTTTATGTTCTGAATATTATGGTAGCTATTTTAATATTTTAACCTCTATTGTGCCTGCTGATGATATTATTAGTGGTAGAAGTTATTATATGAGCGAGGTGGAAGCAATCCATAGGATTATATTAAAATGTCAATGCGAAACCCCTTGTATCGCATTTATTGATGAAATTTTTAGGGGAACAAATTCTGTAGAAAGAATTAATTCATCTGTTGTAATATTAGATTATTTGATGAAGCATAATGCTTTAGTAATCGTAGCTACACATGATTTAGAACTTACAAAAATGCTTGCTAATTACGTACCTTACTACTTTAGTGAAAATATTTCAAAAAATGGTCTTACATTTGATTTTACTATAAAAAAAGGTGTGAGCCCAACAAGAAATGCAGTTAGACTTTTAGAATATAAAGGTTATCCGACTGAAATTATCAGTGAAATAGATAAACGAATTGCTTATAATAAGGGTTAAATGTCGAAGGTGCAGTAATTATTAAGATTGTTAAGGCGAAATTATTAAATTTAAGCAAATAAATAAACTCTTTTTAAATAATTAAGCTTAATATAAATGTATTTACTATTGAGCCAACTAAAAAATCCTTGCAACTTTGATAAAATCTCTGCAGAGCGTATGAATCGAACCAAGGGAAAATCATGATTGATTGAGAATAAAATAGTTATCTATTCTTACTGGAGAAGCCATACGTATCAATCTCTAAGATAGAATAGAGATAGGATTAAGGATAGACCATCTTTGGTCCTATTTTCATGCCCTTTTTCAGGAATAAATCCAGATAAAAAAGTCTATTGTTCAAGCTTTAATTCAAAGGAGAGACTGATGGAAACATAAGAAGAGTATGAATTAAGGATAATTTGATTATAAATAACACTTTTGGATGAACTTAACTATGAGTAGATTATAATACCAGAACAAGCACCAAGTAAAACCTCCATACCTGTCTTAAAGCATGAATAAGGTGCAGGCTTTATTTTAAATTATTGTCTCCATTAATTGTAGATTAGGGCTTTAATTTAATGGACAAATAGCAGGTGGAATTATGGGTGTATAAAAGCAGGGCGAAGGATTGAATGGGGTAGATTTGTGTGCGATAGGAAGGTGAATTTAATGGAGGAGAGACGGAGAGAAAAAAGAGTGATAAAAGATTAAAGCTGTCATAGAAATCATTTAGAGATTACATTTATTATAGTAGTGGAATCTCTTATTTGTTTGAGAATATTAGGTTGTATGTAAAAATATGTTGAGAGATGATATAATATATTTAAATAACATTTGCTATGAGAATAACAAGAGAGGTAATATAAAGTATACAAATATTAGAAGTATAATAACTATAGACTGTAGCTTAAAATATAGTTTCAGTTCCTTAATCAATTCTTTTGAGAATTCTTCTTGTACGTCATCACATTTTTTAGTTTTATTATAAATTCTAATAATAGCCACTAAGTTACATATAAGTACTACAGGTATGGTAATAGTTATTAATATTGCGAAATTGCCTACATTTTCAAAAGAAAGCATTCCGAATACTCCAGATACTACTGACACAAAACTAATTATTATACCTACTAAGATTGTAATATAGCCCATGATTTTTGCTCTTATCCTTATATTATCTAACATAATTTTATAGCTCCTTTGTTTTCATTTTATAGAATTACTTAAATATATGAATTTTTATTTAGGTATAAATTCTTGTATGCAGACAAAGTTTTTATAACGCTCAAGCATTCTAAACACTATTTTTCTTTAAAATTTCAGCATTAAAATTCTCATTAAGGACTAAATCATCAAAAGTATATTTTAAATAGTTAGAGATGTTAGTATTTAGACATCGGCATAATATCATAACAATTAGATGTAATTTGTATTATAATTCCAGAATTAGTTACTTCTATTTGAAGTTTTCTTGATACTATCTTTTTATTAATTAATAAACTCATAGCATATTCTGACCATTAAATGGATATTAAGTAAGAAAACATATGATAATTACGATATATTATTTACTTAATATCACTTAATGCATCATAACACGAGGAGTAGATTATTTTCTATTTTTTATATATCTTATAATTGAAAATTTATCCACCCATGTAACAATTGATAAAGTTTGTTGGTCGCATTGATGTCAAGCCTGTATTTTGTAATAATCGCCTATGTGTAGCTTTTATTTTCGCCTATATCTAACCATTAAGCCATCCACTATTCTCCTCCTCTTCTTAATCTTAAAGAATGAATAAAGTAAGGATTTACTACTGTGTCAATTAATGCTTTTTATTTTTCTTAATTTAATAGAGATTAGAGTTTTAATTCAATGGATAAAATCAGGTGGAACTATGGGTGGATAAAAGTAAGCCAAGGCTTGATAAAATTAGATTGAAGGGATAAAGGGAGATGGATTTAATGGAGGTAACATGGAGATACAAAAAGATATAAAAAGAGTGATAAAATATTGAGGTAGCAGGAGAATAAATGCAACAACTTGTAAGGGTATAATTATCTTTGTTAGAAAAAAACGAGAGATGAAGATGAGTGAAAAAAGGTGAGAAGGGTGAGAAGGGTGGGGTCAGGTCTAATAGTTGGGCACAGAAAGTGTTGGGAACTACATTATGATATTTGAATTAGACCTTGTTACTAACTTGTGGATAAGGTGTGGAAAAACGAGAATTTCTGTGGAAAACTTTATTATGATACAAAAATTGGTAAGAGGGTGTGGGCTAACTAAATTTGATTATCTTCTATAGATGATTTTGTTGCATTAAAAATACTAAAATATGTTGTAATGACAAAAATATAATATAAGTTATATAATGCCATATGGATGACTATTTAGATAACAGATAAACATTTGAAGATATTAATAAATTTTTAGAATATAAATTTCACCCATAACAGCAGTCATTGGAACGTTATTATCTTCTTGAAATAATTGGATTTGCTATCATAGCATATTATTTTGGGGGATTGATAAAGTGTAAAAAAATAAAACCTTTTATAAGTGAAGAGAAATTGTAAATTAAATATTGGATACGATTGAAAATTCTATTTTTGATAATATAAATATTTGATTAACCTATTGACTTTACCCCTAACTGGAAGGTTTATACTATATTTGTCGACAGAAAGGAGATGGAATTGTGTACACTATTGGACAGTTTTCTAAAATTGGAAGAGTTTCAACAAAGACACTGAGGTATTATGACGAAATTGACCTTTTACAGCCTACGTATGTAGACCAAGAAAGTCAGTACAGGTATTACTCGGATGAACAAGTTTTGAAAATTCTTTTTATATCTGAATTGAAAGAGTATGGTCTAAAATTAGAGGAAATTAAAGTCATCATGGATAAACAAGATGTGGATTTGTTGAGGAAATTCCTAAAAGACAAAATGAATGAAATAGATAACGAAGTTCAAAATAGTTTAAAGTTAAAGGAGTTTATTGAACAGAAAATCAAGAAAATTGAATTAGGGGGTAATATTATGGAAATTAGTAAAGATTTGAAAGTTGAATTAAAGGAAAAACAACCATTAATTGTAATTAGCAGGAGAGCAACTACAAGCATGAGTAATATTAGTAGTATTATTGGTAAAGCGTTTGAGGACATTTTCCAGATTAATCTTAAACCAACTGGTCCTGTAATGACAATTTATTATGATAAAGAATTTGATGGTGAAAATGCTGATATTGAAATTTGTATTCCAGTAAATAATAAAGTGAATACTGATAAAAGTGATAAATTAAAAGAATTTTCAGGAGGATTACACGCATGTTCTACATTTGTAGGACCATATTCAAGGTTAGGAGAAGCTTATGCAAAGGTTATGAAATGGATTGAGGAAAATGGATATAAAAACGCTGGGGCCCCTTTTGATATCTATTTAGCTGGACCTCAAAATACTGAAAATCCAAACCAATTTATAACCGAGGTTTGCTTCCCAGTAAGTAAATAGTTTATTGATTGAACTAAAGTAGAGATAACTCTTTAGTTCAATTCTTTTTTATAAATACATTTTGTAAAATTCTATAGTTTCAAATACTATTGACTTATACCTTACGGATACCATTATAATATAAAATATGCTGATGGAATTTTAGATTACAATGAGGTGTATATATGAATATTAAGGGTGTATCAGAAAAAACTAATCTAACTAAAAGGGCAATTAAATATTATGAAGATGAAGGATTAATTAATTCAATAAAAGATTCCGATAATAATTATAGGGAGTATTCAGAAAAGGATATTATAAAGCTTAATTTAATTGGAGCTTTAAGAGCTGTAGATATTTCAATTATAGAGATTAAAGATGTAATTGAAGGGGGAAAAAGTATACCAGATGTGATGAAGGAGACGTTACATAGAATATTGGTGCTTAATAATGCAGATTTCGTGAAGTCATTAAAAGTTTTATTGCAATTCCTTCACTTATATCTTTGCTTACTATTTAACGTACCATTTTTAACAATATGAGTTGATTTAGAATGGGGATAGACCTCTCTCTTGGCAAATCTGGATTCTCTACAATCTTTAGGAAGATTACGAGTTAATGAGTTAAGCGTCATTATTTCGCCAATGAAATCAAATCAGTCTTGTAATGCAAATTCTGAGAGAGTTTTTATATCTGTTTTTAAATTCCCCATACTCGTCATGTAAATACCTCATAAATGTATATTTTACCTTATTATAACGCATTCCATAGGAATATATAAAATATCACCATTTATGTCTAACATGGCGAAAATAAAATGTGTTGTCGAATAAAATAGGATAAGGCAATTGTAATAAGTGGGGAATTAGGGGTTAAATGGTTAGAAAGTTAAGGCAAAAAAAATGAACGTGACTAATATATTGACTTTTTACCTTAATAAGTATACGATGTAAAAAATAGAATATAATAAAAGTCAATGAAGAGAAAGAGTAAATATAGAAAGTTGGTTAAAGCGAATTTGGGATAGTGAGAGCCAAATACCGTAGTCTGTATTGAATGGGTCTCTGAGATGTTATGCGAAATAGTAGTAGCAATAAACGGATGGTCCACCGTTAAAAGGATAGGGTATCGAGTAATATCTGTACCTGAAAGAGTCGGATTGTATTAAGGTGGTATAGCAGAATTTTCATTTTGCCCTTGTTTGGGTGAAGTGTTTTTTTATTTATAGTTTTTTAAAACTGCTATTTTTCTATTTTAATATAAAAAATAAGTATGGGTGGCATTATGGTCACTTTGTCCCATATAGGGATGAAGTGGCTTTTTTTGTTTATAAAATTATTTGTGAAAAGGGTGATATCTATTTTAAACTTATGGATTTTCAAATAATGATTATTATTTTGAATAAAAAATTAGGGAGGTAATAAAAATGGGACAAATTGCAGTATATGGTTTAAAGGATAGTTTAAATAATATTAAGGGAAGGTTATCAGATATTATTAATTCTTGCATAGTGGAAGCTTTTCAGTTTCATGAGAATGAAAGATTTCATAGATTTTTTCCTTTAGATAGAGATAATTTTTATTTTCCAAAGGAAAGAACTGAGAAATATACAATAGTTGAAATTAGTATATTTGAGGGTAGAAGTATTGAAGCAAAGAAGAACCTAATAAGGCTTTTATTTGAAAGAATCCAAAAGGAACTAAATATTGAACCTAATGATATTGAGATAACAATTTTTGAAACTTCTAAATATAATTGGGGAATAAGAGGGTTACCAGGAGATGAATTAGCTTTAGAGTATAATGTTAAAATATAATTTTATGGAGACGAAAATGGATAAGAAGTTAGAGTTAAAAGACATAGTTTTAATCGGAAGGACTTTTGATGAATATTATAAAATGTTTAATTTAAGGAGTATAGATAAAAAAGAAAAAGTCTTGGATGTAGCGTCAGGAGTTAGTTCTTTTAGTGCGGAAGCAATAGCAATGGGATACCATGTTACAGCTTCCGATAGGATTTACTGTTTATCAGCAGAGGAAATAGAAAAAAAGTGTGCTGAGGATTTAGAATCTGTAATGGGAAAACTACCAGAGATAAAAGACTTATATAAATGGGAGTTTTTCAGGGATATAGAAGAGTTAAGAAAACAACGTAGAAAAGCATATAAGTCATTTATTGAGGATTATAAACATAATTTAAATAGAGTATATGTTAGCACAGAGTACCCTGAAAATGCTTTTAAAGACAAGCAGTTTAATATAGCACTTATATCACATTTCTTGTTTATGTATGATGAGCATTTGAATTATGAATTTCACAAGCAAACTATTAAAGAAATAATGAGAATAACCTCAAAGGAAATAAGGATATTTCCACTTGTTAATCTAAAAGGAGAAAAATCTCCGCTTGTTGAGGAATTAATGAAAGATGAAGAGTTTGCTAATAATAAAATTAAAGTAATAAAGGTGGAGTATGAATTTGTAAAAGGTGGAAATGAAATGTTAGTAATCAAAGTTTAATAGGAAATATGATGTTGTAGGTAACTGAAATTTATGTAGTTGACAAAATTGTTAGTATATTTTAGGGAGGAGATTTACAATGGAAAATATAAAAAAACTTTTAGTGAAAAATAAAATTGAATTTGAAATTATTTACCATGAGAAGTTAATTCATACAGCACAAGAAGGTGCTGATTACTTTAAAATTGAAATAGGTCAAACAGCTCCAGCACTTATTATATATACTAATATTGGGTTTTACGCATTAATTGTTTCTGGAAGTCAAGAAAAAATTGACTTTAAAAAGATAAAAAAACTTTTAAACTGCACCAATGTAAGATTGGCAACTAAAGACGAAGTTCAGCAGGGTACAGGTTATTCGGTTGGTACTATTCCTATATTTGAAATTCCTTTCCCATATATAATTGATAAACGCCTTTTAGAATACTCTTATATTTATGGAGGAACTGGGAAAAGGGATTATACCTTAAAGGTTAATCCTAATGCCATTTTAAAATTAAACACTGTTGTAGGGATTTTGGGGAATTAATATGGAAGTAAATATAAGAAAAGCTAATATTAATGATGAAGAAGGTATTATAAATTTAGTAAATGGAAGAAACTGAATTTAATGCAAAACCTGAACATTGATTATTACATAATTTGATTATTGAAAGGAAATAAAACTATGAATGACTTTATGAGTGGGATGTACGGTATATTTGATTATAAAAAACTGTGCAGAAGAGGTAGTACTTACATCTTCTAAAAATAAGAACCTTAAGATTTTATTAAAATTGAGGATTCAAATTTAAGGCCTAAGGGATGGAACAAGCCGTAATGCAGTGCTGATGGTTTTCTATGGTGCTCCCTATTTAAGTAGATATAGATAAATTAAAGGGAATAGCCAATTATAAATTTTTTTGTATATATTTTGACAGTGGCAAAGAAATACTACTTTTACAGGAAAAATTAAAAATATATTTATGTAAATTAGAAGAAAATAATAGATATCTAAAAGAATGAGGTATCCTTTGTAATGATATTAGTTTATTAATTAATGACGAATTCTTTTTAGTTCAATATTTAAACTAAACCAGTGGGGTAAATAAAATCTTACTGGTTTTTGTTATGTTAAAGAAGTTATTTAAGGTTGAAAATAATAAATTATGATAATAATAAACTAAAAAGGATTATGTAGTGGAGCTATTGTAAACTATTTTAACCGTCACAATAAAGTAAGCGAATATATCATATTAAAATTGGAAGGTGGAACGTAATGTACAAAGCATTAAAGTTGATAATATTATTGTTCATTTTTATAAGTATAATCAATAATCCCGAACAACCTTATGCATCAGCACTTCCTGAAAGTTACAAACTTATTGAAGTAATTGAGAAAGACACAACAGGAGATAATATTAATGATAAAATCAAAATTTTTGCAGATGAAAAAAATCAAGGATATGTAGTAGATATAATACAACATAATGGAAAAACATATAGGCTTAAAGCCAATGAAAAAGGTTACGATTTTATTGCTCCATATACCTCATTTTGGAAGTTAAATATGATAGTTGCAGATGTGAACAATGATAATATACCAGAAATAATAACCTGGGGAAGTATGACACATGAAAATGATATATATTTTTATCAGTGGAATGGTTCAGAATATAAAATAATATTTAGCGGGTTTTATACGGGATTTATGTTCAAGGATATAACAGGAGATAAGATACCAGAAATAGTAATAAATAATAGTCTATATGGGTCGGGGGATGAACAAATATACTATCAATGGCAAAAAAATCATTATAAGAAGATTTACTATGAGTTAGATGCAGGTATGGGGTTTGATAAAATAAAGATTTTATTGAGTATGCTAAATAATCAATCTCCAAAGGACATTAGTTTAACCGAAATAGAATATTTAAATGATATTTTCACAAAAGAATGGATTGCTGATAAACGCAATATTGAATTCTTGAATCATTTAAAATCAAATACATTATCAATTCAGATTTTAGAATACATTGATGATAGTTTAAAATATGATACAAAAATAAGTGATAATCCTATTGAGATTACTTGGAGAATTAAAGTGCTGATATTCAAAATAGATGGTACGAAAATAATTCCACAAGAAAAAGTTATTCAAGTAAAAACAAAGCTTGTAGATATTAAAGAAGGAAATTATAAAATTAATGATGTTAAAATTCAATAGGCATCTCTTTGGTTCTTTTTTGTTAACTTTACAAGCGAAGTTAGCAGGGGGGCGTTTTTGGTAAATCACTAAGGCTAGATAGATGTAGTATTAAGCAAATAGAGTCTGTCTAAGTATATGAAGGTGCACCAACCTGTATACTTCACTTTTTTACCCTACCGCCTTCCTCCTTCCTCATTGCAGATTCTTGCCTAAATCAAATTCCACATTATCAAAAATAATACCTGATGATTTTTCATGAAAAAGATAGATAAATGCGTGATAGAATAAAAAATGAGGGAGTTGAATGATAAGTTTTAAGTCGTGATAAGAGGATAAGATTAATGATTGCATAGAACTAAGGAATGAAAATCTCCGATTAAATACCCCGAAAGAACAACCCGCAAGGGCGATAGATAGATTAAAAGCAAGATGGAAAGATAGGAAAACCAACGCTTTAAGAGCATTTGAGGAGAGAGCGTTTGAAAGGAAATAGGATAGATGGGTGATTGAAAGATAGAAGATTTGAGGGCTTTTAGCAAGGTTTTCTTCAAATTTGAAAATAGTTTTGCTGGAAATGTGGTAATAAATATCGGGTAAAATCAGAAAACTGGGAGTAATTGTATGTTTGAAGTCGACGGGGGAATGCGGGTTTGAAGGGGGTTATTTAGCAAGGTTTTTTTCCTTGCATCTAGAAATAGGCTGGTAGCAAAGGCTTTAGAGGATTTTAGTTTAAAACCTAAGTGTGCTTATGTTTCCTCAGACGAGAGTTTGGGGGAGATTTTGGGTTAGGGGGTCTAACTGTTACTTAGAAGTAAGGATATTTGCATATTTGTATAGATTTTGCGGGATTGTTTATTATGAAAAGGTAACGTCCTATCGCTTTCACTGCCTATACAAGAAGAATGAGAATACTTTTGTGATTAAAAGAGTCATAGCATCAACACTCTTTGTATAATTTAAAATATCTATCTTAACTATTTGACAAAAAAATCCCTCAATTAATTTACAATGTGGTTTTCTTATATTTTAAAGTGCCTATGGCTTATATGTAAATTATCAATTAAAAGTTAACATTAACGGTACGGGCTATTTTAATTGTTTATAATCAGGTTAGATTTATATCAGATATTTAATATTTCAGTTAGTTGCTTGTGAGTAATCATTTTCTGGTTTACACATTCTTTGTTTTTGATAAAACGTGTAGAAAGTTATGAAAAAATATGATACAATGAGCCTGTTGTTTTTTTAGATGGGATGAATGAAATTTCAGCAACAGAGTAATTTGATAAGTTTTCCGGTGAAGATATGCTAAAACTAATTTGTGAAAGAGAGAAATATATGTCTATCACATTGAATGAAAACATAAATGTTGTAGACAGTGCTAGGGAAAAGTACTTCAAGGGTTTGGGGAATATATCTACGTTATATTTACTTATTGATGCCCGTGGTATGATATTGAAGCCTGAAGAAACAAATTAATTGAATTGTTGGTAAATAAAATATAATAAAAATATAGGAAATAGTAGTTGCTATTTTTTTTTATTTAGTTAAACTAAGAGTAAACTACTTGGGAGGAGAAAGTTATGGATATTAAATCAGTTGGAAGTGTTTGTTCGGGTATTGAAGCGGCATCAGTAGCATGGGAACCGTTGGGTTTTCATTTTGAATGGTTTTCTGAAATTGCGCAGTTTCCTTCTCGAGTATTAAAACATAAATATCCTAATATTTCAAATTTGGGTGATATGAACAGTATTCCAATAGCATTAAGAGAAGGTAGGATATCTTCGCCAGATTTAATATGTGGCGGAACTCCGTGTCAAGCATTTTCGTTAGCTGGTTGGAAAAATGGCCTAAATGACGAGCGAGGGAATCTCGCTCTCAAGTTTGTGGATATTGTTGAGGCAAATGACTTTGAGAGAGAAAAAAAAGGACTTGATCCATGTATTGTGTTTTGGGAAAATGTTGAAGGTGTATTAACTGATAAAACGAATGCGTTCGGATGTCTCATATCTTCACTGGCGGGATTGAGTGATGTTATTGAAAATAAGCGGTGGCCAAATGCGGGGACTATTAGGGGACCTAAACGTAATGTTGCTTGGAGAGTTTTAGATGCTAAATTTTTTGGGGTACCGCAACAGCGCAGGAGAGTATACTTATTAGCGGGTGGTAAGGATTTTTTGCCTGAGAATGTTCTCTTTGAAGAACATAAGGAGCCGTTTGCATTATATCCGATATCACCTTTAACCTTTGATAAAGAAGGGCATCGTTTTGAAGTTTTCAGAAAATATACGGATTGTCTATATTCGGCATATGGCACAAAATGGAATGGCAATGCTGCTGCATATAACGGTTCGTTGTATGTTGTGCAAGATGATCGAATTCGTAGATTATCTCCTATCGAGTGCGAGCGGTTAATGGGGTTCCCAGATAATTATACGGACATAGAGGGTGCAAAAAAAACAAACCGCTATCAAGCAATTGGAAACTCTTGGGCAGTACCAGTTGTTAAATGGATAGGTGAGCGACTGCGAGAATATAGGCAGGATTCTTTAAATTTGCTGAAGTATGATGTGAATTTATCAGGGAGAATTCACCACACATCCAACGATGGAGTCTATTTGGACTTTGGCAAAGATGTAGTCTGCATTAGTGATGATTTTTATTTGAATTGTACATCAACTCCTGAAAAATGCACTTTCTCTGATATGAGAAATGTTGTGTCTGATGATGCTTCAGAGACAATTTATATTTCTCCTGTTGGGTGTCAAGGAATTGTTAGAAGAAAAGAAGAAAGAAATCTTTCAATTAATCTCAGATTGGAAGAAATACTGTTGGAAATTGCAGCTACGATGTCTGCTGAAGATATTGAAAGGCGTTCAAGGGTACAAAAACGTGGTCGTTTTAGTTCGACTTCAGAAGATGTTATTAATAAGAGTATACCAGCCAATGAACAGCCGGTTCAGTTAAATCTATTTGAAAGTGATGGAAAATTTCGGGATAACCTCTAATGTCAGGTAAAAAAGAAACTGAATTTTGTGCGGGCTATAAAAAAGCCATTGATTAAACTTTAGCGAAACACGTTGGATTAGCAGTTGTGAAAAGCATAAAAGAGATAGAATCATCAGATGAATTTAAAGATAAATGGCAATTAAGGCCAAAGTGACATTAATCTCACTTTGGCCTTAAATTAAGATACTAATAATTTAAGGAACATTACTTTGATAATTTATCATTTAACTTATATTCCGCACAATGATTTTGATATTTAAATTTTTTACGTAAATATTCGTAATGTAACACAGAATTTATTATAAAATACTTTTAATATTCGTAAATGAGTGTCAATTAAAGTAGAAAACTGTATAAAATATTAAGTAGGCCATATTTTTATGCATTCAGCGGAATATGAGGTTTAACTTATCACGCCAAACTTCTAAATCATACCATGGACATCCTATACAACCATTTTCATCATATTTATCTACCCCATTCCAATTTTCATCACCTTCATAATACCAGTTGATGCCCATGAAAGCCCCACGCTTATTTTGTGAAACACAGTTATCACAAAAGCGGGACTTCCATAAATTGGTTTGATTTGAAAGTAGTTGAAACTTACTAGTTATATCATTGTTTGACAAAGTATCTGGATTTTCAGATTCGCCAGATTTCCATCTTTGTGAAGGAAATTTATGGTCAATAAGCAATTCCTTATCAGGACGGAGTACATTAAAACATGCTTCTTTATTACCTAATAATTTTTTGATTCGCTTTTTTAAGTTTTCAGAAATAGAAGTTCGTACTTTACCAGCAGATTCAATATCAAGGAGTGATAATAGGACTAAGATATCATGCATTGTACTTTTGCAACAGTTATTGCATTGAATTCTCTTAGAAGAAATAACGTACCCCATTTTCTTCAAATCACGCAAACGTGCAGAAGGTTGAGGATTTACTTCAGGAACTGGACCGCACACTCTACACTCCCATATTCCAGATTCCAAGGCTTTTAGAACCTTATAGGTTGGACCCTTTTGTTTATCAGTCCATAAATCCTCTCTAGATTTTAACCAACCTACTTTATTTATTGAGTCTAATAGGGTGTACGAGTTCAAGGCAAATTCATCTAATTTAGCATCATCAGATATTTGAAAACCTTGGTAAACAAGAAAAATAGGAAGAACGCCATTCCAAATTGAACTTCTATATATAAATACTACTTCAATATATTTATCCTCCATTTTTTCTTGAGTAAATATATTCTTAAGTAAGATATTTTCATTAATTTTTCTATTGCCAGTTATCATTAGATTCCCCCCCCTAATTTCATGAACAAGCTTCCTAAGATCTTCATTCCAGAACTTATAGATTATCAGCTAATCTTAGGTTATTATAAACATAAATATGGGAAGACAGTTAAGCCAGAAAATAATCGTAGGTCTGCCTCTGTTATCAGACCTTTTACGAATACATTTGACTATAAACCTGCCAACATCCTTTCTGATGACGAAACTTATATCAAGGTAAAAGGTATCAACCATTATGTCTGGATCATCATGGATGCCGGTAAAAAATCCATTCTAGGCTACCAGGTATCAGATACTCGTGCAGTAGGACCTTGTATTCTCGCCATGCGTATGGCTTTTAAAAAAATTCAAAACATTCTCAGGTAAAGCTTTGAAATTTATTGCAGATGGTTATAGCACATATCCTCTCGCCAGCCAGCAATGTAAGCTTGAAAAAGGTTGGGACTTTTGATGTTACTTGGTGTATATTTTTGGGTCGCTTATTACAATTTTCTGCGTCCTCATCCTTATAACTACTGGAAACCGTTAAATGAGTTAGATAATTTAAATGATGCAGGTAATATGACTGCTAAATGGCAATTACTCATCTTACTTGGTCAACAAACTATTTTAAAAATGCAAACAAATCAATGTTCATGATCAAATAATATATTTTTAATAGTGATTGTATTTTTCGACTTAACTCCAATGCCTTTTGGCATATCTAATTTCATTCTGATGTTGATAAATCAAGCTATTTCAAAAATATTTTTCGTATATTCACGTCCAACCAGTTAACCTCATTTTTTCATAGATCACTTTACACTACCAATTTTAATATAAAAAATTTACTGAGTAATACCTCTAGTAAATTTAATATTTCCTGTATTACGTAATTAGATATCCTATATTGATATAGGAACAGAAGATAATTATCAAGTTATAGCAATGATTGTTGAAGAGTTGAACATATTTATGGAAGAAGAAAAATATGAAATACGAAGTGTTTTTGTGAAATAGCTTGTACTTATTTAGAGGGTAGTTTTTTTGATAGTTCATCTCTCCATTTAGCTAAATCATACCAACCACAACCTACACATCCTGATTCAGCTTCTTTACCTCTTTTAGGAATAGTTTCATCCCAGTCTTCTGTACCTTCATAATAAAATTTAATACCAAATAGATATCCTCTTTTATTAGTTTGATAACAGGTTCTACAAGCTTCACGTTTTTGTTGATTCCGCTGATTGGATAATAATTGATATTTTTCTTTTATTTCAGCTATAGACATAGTATCTTCATTAATAGATTTAGTATTGCTATCCCAACGGATTTCAGAAAATTTATGATCTGGTAGTGAATGGGCATTTAATCTATTTTCATAAACATCTACAGAGAATAAAGTTGAGATGATTTTTTTTCTAAGTTTTGGAGACCAAGTTTCATAACCATTACCGTCAGAAACACCACGAGGAATAGGCAATAATAAAATATGAGTTTTATTTGAGGCACATTGAGGGCAGTATCTTTTGGTATCCGTTGACAGTGTATAACCGAATTCTTTTAAATCCTGTATTCTTCGAGCCCAATTTGGATTTTTAGGTAATGTACATTCAACGCATTGCCACCCTCCTTTGCTTAAGCTATCAAAAAAAGGTTGAGTTGTTTTTGCATTTTTTGTTTTCCAAAATTCATATTGATTGGCTTTCCACTCATCAAAATTATTTGGATTCATTTGTTCATATACGTAAAGAATATGCTTTTCTAGCTCTTCCACGTCTTTTATTGAAACTCCTGTTCTGCGATATTCAGTAGGAATCCAACCTTCCCAAATAGAATTAGGATATGTGAATTTTACATGAATGTATTCCTCAGATGCCTTTGAGTGAATTTTCTTAGTAATATCAACAATTAGAATATTATCATTTATTTTTTTGTTTTTAGCTACCATAAGTTTACCTCCCTTAACAATTTTCGAATATGAAAAGTTTGTAGATTTCTACATTTAGCGCGGTTGCTATCTTTTGTATATTGTTTAGTGAAATACTTCTTGTCCCCCTCTCAACTGAACTGATATAAGTTCTATGCAGGCCAGTTAGTTCTGCTAATTTTTCTTGGGATAAATTTTCAGATAACCTATATTTTTTTACTGTTATGCCGAATTGTTTACAAATATCTACCATAACTTCCCCTCCCTCTTTATAAAAATTGTATGAAAATACATACAATAAGTCTACATACAATAAGTAACATTATTATATATTTATATATTGTATTGATAGCAGTAAAATCAGTATATAGGGTAAAAGCGTTAATTGTAAAAATAAAAAAAAGATACACATTATATGTACCTACAAAAGATACGCCGGCTTTTCTTAGTCATATTTTCAAGTTTACTACTGTAGTGCGTCAAAATATGGCTTTATATACTGGGCTTTTATTCCAACTTCTCTCATATATTTTCCAACAGTACGTTCTGATATTTTTTTGCCATACTTTTGTATTTCTTTTGTGATTTTAGGAGCACCATAATTTTGATATGATCGATCATAGATTTTCTGAAATCTTTCCTTTACAGACTGTATCTGCTTTTGCTGATTTGAAGGAAGGCGATGCATCCATGTGTTATATCGTGATCGTGAAACGCCTAATATATTAAGCACTTTGCTGACAGAAACCCGGCGTTTTTCCTTGAGATATTCACATTCGTTTTGTACTTCAAGATAAATTGCTTCTGTCAATTTTTCAGAATGCCTATTGCTTTTTTTAGTATATCAAGTGCGTCCTTTGTATTACAAAGTTCATGTTTTAATAGTGCAATCTCCTTTTGTTCATCGCTGCCATAATTACCAGAACCATGGACTTGAATTCCATTTTCTTCATTGGACTCTTAAGGTATTGGATTGGTAGATAAAGATCATCAGATGAATATGACTGAATGTAATGATAAATATAATCCGTTTGTGAAGGATGGAAAGGAGAAAGGTTAATGTAAAATTGTAAATATTGTGATGAAGATAGGTTAGTTGGCCAAGGTGCTATATGGTTTGGTGGCAATTGTGTTATTGCTTGCGTAAGTGCTGAAGATGAATTGATAATTAATATTGTGGGTAGCCAAGCTAATATCCCATTAAGTTTTGTTCTTGGTGTGGGAATGAGTTGTAGTTTCAGTTTCTGAGAATAATGCAATTAAGAAAGGAGATAGTTATGGGTTGGGAATTTAGAAGTCAATATGATTTAAACAAGGCAATGGGAATACCTAATCATCCACCATGTGCAAACGGTGGGAAGATAGATGGTGGATTTATGAGCGGTTGTTGGGGACATGATTATTTATGTTGTAGTGATAGATGTGGGAAAAGGTTGGATACAAGGATTGAAAATTGAATGTTTCAAAAATGTGAAAAATTAGACTTGAGGGAAGATAGAATAAAACTATTGAGGTTTAGAATAAAATGTTTAGAAAAACAATTAAAAGTTTTAGGTGAAAAACCTAAGAAGACTACCAATATTTTTTAATTCACAATACAAAAATAACTTTCAATAAGGGGCCTGCAGCTCTTGAAAATATTATGAGTTAACATATTTGGATTGACAAGCTTTATATAATGATTATCTTAGACAACTAGCAGGTATGTTAAATATAAACATAAAAGAAAATGCTAATACAATAGATATAAACCATGATAATAACGGTTTTTTATAATTTAAAAATAGCAATGGAAACATTATTAAATAAAATAAAATTGAACATCCTATGCTCCATCCATTTTGAAATCTTATTCCACCGTTAATGTGCATAATGTGCTCTAGAAATGACATGACAAATATCCAAAAAATAATGTACCATACTTGTTTGAGAATTTTTTTAGGAAAGTTAGATAAAAATAAAATTATTACTGAGGGATAAATAAAGAATGCTACAAAATAATCTGCAAAAGTGTGATCCCAAAATGAACCACCATATAACCATAATGGCTTACTGTATGTAAGAATATCACATGATAAGTTAGCAATAATGAAAAAGAGGATAGTGGGATAAAACGATTTCCAGTTTCTCCAATCGCCCCATTTAAAACATAAATAAATAAACACAATCGCAATTGCTATCCTCATCATATATATTCTGCACATCCCTTTAAAATAATTTCTATTCTATTTTGTCCGGAAAATATTGATTTATTCTTTTAAACAGAAAAAGATTTTTATGAATTTGAGACCAAATTCACATTTCGTGCACTTAAAAATGAAATGTAAACAAATTGTATTGAAATCAAGTGAAAGGAAGGTAAAAATGCTAAACGAGTTTATACGGCTGAAAATAGATTTATACTGTGATTTGATCAAGAAGGGAAAGCCCTGTTCATGTGAAGCAATTCAAGAGAGGTATTTTGAAGAAACAGTTATCAGAATTAATAATATGTTTGGATTAAAAACATATATTGAGAACCTTGTACCTGAATGGAAAACCATATGGATTTATAAGGAAGATTATATGCTTGAAATAATAAAGCTACTTCCAGAAGAACCAAAGACCAGTTTTGAACATTGGGTTTTAGGCAAGGCCTTTGGTTATTCGGATGAAGCAATTAAAGAATTTATAGCTACTAGAGCTTAGTAAAAGTAGACATACGACATTTAGGGCATGCAGGTAATGTATCAGTATCCTTTTCTAAATGAACTATTTCTCCACAAGAAGTACACTTATAATCACCTTTACCTGGCTTTTGATTAGTAGAATAAGTCATATTAACACCTCCTTTTATATATGTATTCTATACTATTTTGTAAAATCCTGCAACAATTTAAACATTGATGCAGAAAATTATAATTAAAAACTAGGAAATGATCTTATGACAGTGGGAAAAAAGATATAATTACACTACATTTTTAAATGTTAATAATATGTCTATTGATGAAGTCGGAGCGTTTGCAGTTGAGTGGTTAGAAAAATTATAAGTTACATTGAGGTTACTACGCAACTTTCAAATATTGTAATATTTATGCAATAACATCATAGTCAAAATTAACTCAAATAAGTTATACTTTATAAATTTTAATAAGAAAACATTATTTGAAATAGTAGAAATTATATTAAAGTTATAAGCATATCATGATACAAGAAGTCTCTAATTGGTCTTGTTTTGTAAGAAAATACACAGGTTATATTTAACGTTACAAACAATAATAGTTTGTGACGTTTTTATTTATGAAAGAAAAGTTGGATTTTATAATAAGGTTTGAAATAGCCTAATCTTTATTTTAATGTATTGTTATGGTAATATTATATTGAATTGTTACAATATTCTGAGATTTATTTGATTTAGTTAGTATTATTTAATTAGTAAATTTTTGAACTTATGAGTAGTGGTGTTATGCATTTATTTGTATTGAATAGGAGCTTTATGAGGACGAACTAATTACGAGTGTACAGTTCAAGGGAAAGTTGGAGAGTACAGGAGTAGGTAGATTTATAAAAATTACAATTATTTGAATCTAAAACAAAAGGAGAAATTGTTATGTTAACACATAAAGGTACACAAACAATAAATACGGACAGACTATTATTGAGAAGATTTGAATTTGATGATGCATATGATATGTTTAAGAATTGGGCGAATGATAGTGAGGTTACAAAATACTTAACTTGGGAACCACATAATAATGTAGAAGTTACTAAGAAAATAATAGAGCTGTGGGTTAATGAGTATGAGCATAATAATAATATTTATGATTGGGCTATTGAAGTAAAAAAAACTGGTGAAGTAATTGGTGGTGTTTCCATAGTCAAGTTAGATAAAAAGAATTATTCTTGTGAAATAGGATATTGCATGTCAAGAACATATTGGGGCATGGGAATAATGAGTGAATCTCTAAAAGTAGTAATCGACTATTTATTTTCTGAGGTTGGGTTTAATCGTATAGTAGCAAAGCATGACACAAATAATGTAGCTTCGGGAAAGGTGATGCTCAAAGGTGGAATGAAGTACGAAGGAACCTTAATTCAAGTTAAGCTACGTGATAACAAAGAATTTTATGATTTGGATTTATATGCAATATTAAAAGATGATTGGGTGAGGAGCAAACAATAACATCATTAGGGGAGACATAAAGTATATAAATATGTTATGTAAAAAAAGATTTTAGAGGAAGGAAGTGAGTATTTAGTGGAGTTATTATTTCTTATATAATCTCTTGCTAAATAGAAATTATGAATAACGTATCTAATATTGATAATATACGAAAGGGATACATGTATGACGCTGACTTTCAGTCTAAATTAAAAACAGTATTAGTAATAATATACATATATTACTACATATCAATATATGTATCAACATTTTATACATAGAATAGGGGGTAACCATGATTACTATAAAGAAAATAATATATAATGATTTAGGTGATTTGGCAAACCTATACGAAGAATTATTAGAGAGAAAAACAAATTTGCAAAAATTCAATGAGAGCTTTGATTTGATTAATTCAGATAAAGATTACATATTAATCGGGGCAAAAGATGATAATGGAAATTTAGTTGGTTCATTACTTGGAATTATTTGCAAAGACCTTGGTGGGGATTGTAGACCATATATAATTGTTGAAAATGTGATAGTAAAAAGCAGTTGTAGAGGAATGGGAATTGGAAAGGTACTAATGAGTTTTATTGAAGATTTTGCTCGGAAGAAAAATTGTTACTTTACTATGCTTGTTTCGGCTTTTAGAAGAAAAGATTCTCATAAATTTTATGAATCAATTGGATATGCTAATGATGTTGTAAAAGGATTTAAAAAATACTTATAACTTAATGTAACAGTGAGTTAGTGTAAGCATTTCCGACAAAGCCCATGTTTATATTCTTCGCAGAGGGAGGTAACAAAGATGGGAGACAGTACGGCTTATGAATTTGAAAAAGAATTATCAAAATTTGGATCTGAAAAGGCATATATATGCCCACATACGCAGGATGAACATTGTTCTTGCAGAAAGCCAAGTTCTGAACTATTAATTAGAGCTTCAAATGAGTATGAAGTTAATCTCACAAGATGTGTTGTGATAGTGGGTGTTGCGTACCAGAGGGGTTTAACGATGCTTTGGCTAAAAATGGGTATAGGGTGAAATTTGATGATGAAATTTTAAATGTAATTGAATTAACTTTGAAAGATGTATGTAAGGTATTAATTAATAGAGTTGATGAAGATGATATTAATCAATTATCAAAAGATATTATATCATTTGAAAAACTATATATAAGTGAGTATGGTGAATTGTATGATGGGGTTTTGAACAGTTTAAATGCATTAAAGGGAAGAGGATATATTCTTTGCATTTGTTCAAATGGAAATAAAGAATATGTGTTAGGCATTTCTAAAAAATTTAAATTATTTGATATATTTGATGATATTTGTTTTAGCAGAGATGGAATCAGTAAAACACAAGCAGTTGGAATACTTAAACACAAGTATGAAGTAGATAGTTTTATAATGCTTGGTGATAGGACAAGCGATATTGAAGCAACATTGCTCAATGGTGGAATATCAATTGGTGTATCATACGGCTTTGGTAAAGATGAAATACTTTTAGCAAATTATGTTGCTGATAATATTCAAGACCAAGCCTTTTATTAATGTGACAGGCATAGACTTAACGCAGGCAATGCTCCCTACTAATCGACAACTAATGCTTTCAAAATTTGTATATGGAATTAAATGAATAAGAATGGGGGACTTACATTGAAAAAAAGAATATCTATTGCAGTTATATTGATTTTGGTATTTATAGTTGGTATTGTGATTTATACAAATACTAATCACAAAAGAATTAGTGAAATAGGGGGATTCCAAAGCACTGACATTACCAAGATTAGTTTTCAGTACAGTAACCCTTCTATTAAGGGTGGAACGGTCGAAGATAAAGAGAAAATTAAAGAATTTATGAACTATATTAGCAGTTGTGTTTTCTCAAAAAATCGTATTCAAACTACCATGGTTGGATACTATCAAATGGCATTATTCTTTGCAGGTGATAATGAGGTTATGAGGATAATGACGTATGATAACTTTGTAGATATAAATGGTATTCAATATAACATGGTAAAAAATAAGTTAAGTTTAGAAAAAATTGATAATTTTATAAACCATATTAAAAAATAATTAATACATAATTTCCATAAATATTGTATCAATCGTAAAAAAGAACGAACTAATATTAGGGAGGATGTAGCATGGCAAAGTATGAAAAGACTATTAGTGGTCAATTTGAGGAAGTACTTCATCATTTGGAAAACAATATTGGTAGCAGTGGCATAACTATGAATTTAGTGGATGAAAGTAACTACACTTATGGAGACACCAATATAGCAGTTAGGGTATATGATAAGTATTTTATGAGGAACGGCAATAGAGCAAGTTTAAGCCTTACTGTAGTAGGGAAAGGTAGTATATATCCTAAAAATATGATTTATTCAACAGTGTAATTAAGTGGGTAATAGAGAACGCTCAATTAAAGATTAGAAGGGGGTGAAAATAATGGATGTGAAAATAAGAAAAGCAACTTTGAAAGATGTAAATGTGATTAGCAAAATATATGCTTTAAGTTGGAAGTCTGCCTATAAAGGTATTGTGCCGCAAAAATACTTAGATGTATTGAAATGTAATTTTTGGGTATCCTCTTTTCAAAATTGGATAAATAATAATATATTAACTGATGAAATTGGTCCAAGCTATTCGGTATTAAATGATAAAACTAAAGTAATGAGCGATTTGTATACATCATTTAATGCTGTATTTTTAGATTTTTATGAAGATATGGCAAATGCTTTAGATAGCTATAAAAAGGATACTAATTTTACGATACTGTTCCAAAATAATTTTTTTATTGTTTCACGTTTGCCTTGGCTTTAATTATACATCCTTTAATGTAAATAATGAAGGAAGCAATTTTTTCCTATTTCCAATGGTACGTGGGGAAAATTTTTTGAAGAAAGTAATAAAATTCTTATGCCAGTAACAATTCAGGTTCATCATGCAGTTGCTGATGGATACCACATGGTTTGCTCAATGGAAGTAAATAAGGTGGGTAGTTGAATAATTCATCAT